>Ga0209720_1001161_pt1 | contig 23215 bp, 15 predicted proteins | sample AD_JPNMR3_MetaG_FD_184426 | JGI IMG/M metagenome (GOLD analysis project Ga0209720, IMG submission 184426) | Active sludge microbial communities of municipal wastewater-treating anaerobic digesters from Japan - AD_JPNMR3_MetaG (SPAdes) (version 2) | ecosystem: Engineered > Bioreactor > Anaerobic...
TGCCGTCGTTGCCGAAGAGGTCCGAAACCTGGCCATGCGAAGTGCAGAAGCGGCGAAAAATACCTCTACGCTGATTGAGGGGTCTGTGAAAAACGCCAAGAAAGGCGTCGAAATCTCCACCGAGGTCAGCAAGAAACTGGAGGAAATCGTCGCTCATGTCGGCAAAACCACCGACCTGGTGGCCGAAATCGCCGCCGCCAGCACCGAACAGGCCCAGGGCATTGAGCAGATTAACACCGCCGTATCCCAGATGGACAAGGTCACCCAGCAGAACGCCGCGGCGGCCGAAGAGTCCGCCAGCGCTGCTGAGGAACTGTCGGCTCAGGCCCAGCAGATGTACAGTGTCGTTCAGGACTTAGTTAACATGGTCGGCGGCAAATTATCCGCCTCCGCTTCGGGTACTGCACAGACCGGCAGCACAGCTTCGATGAAGCGCAGCGACCAGATTTTCCATCAGATTGCTGAAGGAAAAAGCCGCCCCGGTCTGAAAAAAGATTCTGCCGTTTCCAAAACATCCGGGGCGGAAGATGACTTCAAAGACTTCAACGGATAAAAACTATCCGTGGACTCCGAACAAGTCAGCGGGCCGGGATAAATCCCGGCCCGTTTTGTTTTCTATCTGAAATGGAAGTTTTGAAGAGAAGAACAGGAAAAAGGACGCGTCTCGTTTCCCCGGGCTCGCGCCCGGGGCTATTCTCCTCGCAACCGCCCAATATCCCGGCGAGTCGGCAACAATCCCTACACGTCGGGTTTTTGGCTCAACGGAAGCTGTCAGGGCCTTTAAGAAAGAAGAGAGAAAAAACACTTCTACGGCGTCATGTTCAGTCCTAAGACACAGCCGGTGTTTGTATAGATATTTTCTGTCTGTTCATAAGCGGCATTGCCGTCCAGAAGACAATAAAAGGGGGCATAGATACCTAAGCAGATACCACATCCAAATCCGTTACTATAGACGACATTATTTTTCAGGGTACAACACTCCATCGCAAATATGCCCACTGAGGAATTCTGGGCACAAAAGCCGTTGTTGGAAACATCGCAATTGAGAACGGATACTCCTTTAGCAGCCCAAATGCCAATGGAATCAGAAACCAACATCCCATTGCCGGTCACGGTACAGTCAGCCACCACAGAACCTATCCCGACATAAATACCCTCAACGTATCCGCTGCAATTTTCTCCATTCTCACGTACGACGTTCTCTTTCACAACTGAACCTTCTCCGGCCAGGATACCCACTGTGCAGCCCGACCCATCCGTACCGTTTTTAAAAACCTGGTTGCCGACGATTCTGCCGGAGTTCCCTACTGTAATCCCATAAATACTTGCTATATCCTCTGTTGTGTTCTCCGACACGCAGCAGAATTGAATCGTATTTTTATGGCCTGCATAAATACCGGCGCCGTTTCGGCAGACTGTACAGCCGTTCACCTGAGAGCCGACGCCCCCCAGCCAAATCCCTTCCCGGCGGCTTCCGATGACCCTGATATTGGACAGTCGGATACAGCAAGAGGTTTCTGCGGCATAAACACCGTATCGGAAACCCTTCCGCCCCTCAGCGGTATCGCTGACAATCGAACCGTTGCGGATTTCAATATTCTCGCAGCCGTCTGCAATGTGAATCCCGTCAAAGTCCTGATTCTGGAGCGTCGGCGGCGTCCAGGAAGAATACAGCCGAAAGCCGTTCATATCCAGCGTCACATTCGAGGCCGTAATCTTAACAGCGTGGCGGAAATTAACCGTAATGTCTGCCGTCAGATAATACGTGCCCGGCTCCTGAATCAAAACCCGATAATCGGCCCCGATGGGCACCGGTCCGGGAATCAGGGCTGTTCGCGGCTCAATCTGGTCCAGGGGCTTCATTGTGGCTCCCGGCGGCTCGGACGGTTCCAGATTACCCGCCCAAACCCCGGCGGAAACCCCAACAATCAAAACAAAAACAAAAAGAAACAGGATGGACTTTTTCCGGAACATACCCTTCTCTTTTCCCTGAATCTCAACTTCCTGCAAAACAATCGGCCTTTTACGATAAGAACAATTGCGGCACAGTTTATTTGAGCAGCCAGCCGTCAGGGCAGTAGGTCAGCCACTTTTGGGCAAAAAGGGCGAAATCCGTCATATCCACGGCACCGGTCAGGTCCAGATTGCCCGGCAGCGAGCCGACCGCCAGCCAGTCGGAGGCGAAATTGGCCAAGTCGTCGAGGGTCACAATGCATACCCGCACGGACCAGATTTGAGCCCCGTCAAACCGAATCCAGCCGATGTTTTCGCCCCAGGCCCAGCCGGTCATTCGACCCTGAGCATCAATCGTCACACCGCCGTAGGTCGGGCTGAAGTTTATCCAGCCGACGTTTTCCCCCCAGGCAAAGCCGGAAAGATTGCCGGCGCCGTCATTGACCACGCCGAACCGCACATTGCGGCAGTTGTTGGTATTGACGCAGTGCAGATTAATCCATCCGATGTTTTCGCCCCAGACCCAGCCGCTGACCTGATTGGCGTCCACCTGCATCCCGCCGCCGACGCCGGGTTCTGCATTGAGCCAGCCGGCGTTCTCGGCCCAGCCGTATTGGGAATCCGTATTGTAGGGGTCAATGTTTTCCGCCCGTACAAGCGCCCCCAGCACAACCAGCCAAATCATCCATCGATTTTTCATCGCTTGGTCTCCTTTGGATTCGGACGGCTACGGGGCATGATTGGTTCCGACCGTGCAGCCGGAGGTATAGAGGTTCTGATAGCTGCCGCCGACTTGATTGTTGTTCACACAGGTGTTCTGATCCACCAGACATCCGGAGGCGTAAATGCCGTTCTGCTGATTCATATAGGCCGAATTCCTGACGACCGTCGAACCCGCGATGACAAAGATGCCGCTGGTCTGATTGTTGGAGGATGTATTGCCGCTGAGAACACACGCACTATAGGCACGAATCCCGTGGTTCTGATTCGACCGGGCGGTATTGTCCGTCACAACACTGCCGTAGCCGGCAAAAATCCCATACTCACCGTTGGAAAGAACACTGTTGCCGCGGATGGTGGAGGTCGAGTTGGTCGTAATCCCGCTTTGCCCGTTGCGGCTGCTGACATTGTTTTCTATCAGACTATTTTCTCCGGACGCAATACCGTTCTGCGTATTGTAAGACGTATTGCACCCGCGAATGATGCTGCTTTCGCCGGTGGCAATCCCCGTCTGATTCCGGTTGGCGGTGCAAGATTCCACCTTTGCGCTGTTGCCTACCAGGATTCCGGTCATGCCGTTGTTTTCCGCTATACAGTCTCGAACAACGATTCCGCCGCCGGAATCAGAAACGCTGGTATTCAGACAAATCCCGTGGCCGACATTGCTGAGAACGGCAACCCCCAGAATCTGAATATCCGTGTCACTGACGGAGCTGTTGGAGATTCCGTACCGAAAGGCGCGGATGGTTCCGTTTTTGATGACAATATTTTTTCTCGTCCCGCTCGTGGGCGGAGCCGAGGGATTCAATTCGCCCGCCGTCGCCGCCGCCATCAACCCCGCCAGCCCTTTTGCAAATGTCCTGCCGAACATACAATTCTCCTTTCAAAGGAGGTACTTTTGGGAAAACTCTGTCAAGGCAGGGTCGTTTGGAATGCCCCCATCTATGTGCTGCCAGCGGCCTTCTTACCCGTCCTCACCCCAACGTCTTTCTGTAAAAAAGCAAATGGTATTTTATCTATTTTATCAATTTTCCATTAACCTTTTCAAGAAAAAACCTGCCTACCGTGTTTGAAAACAGCCGCTTCCTCCGTGTCCGTTAAAGAATGCTATTGTTCCGTCAGCTGCAGGAACAACTCCGTCAAAACGGCCTCCGCCTGCGGGGTGTTGAGCAGACCGAACCAGCCGTAGGCGATGATGCCGCCGTCGGCGGTTTTGGCAAGGACCAAACCGTCCCCATAGGAATTCCCCTGCCGGTCTTTGAGAACCAGCAGCGGCCGGTATTCGACGTGATGCGGACTGCGAACAAACGGGCGCCAGCGGCGGTCTCCGGAGGCCGGAAACGGAATGGGTTGGGAAAGCACCTTCTTCTCTGCCGAGGGCTCAAAAAACAATTCTTTGTCGGCAGGCGGCTGCTCCCAGCCCCCCTTGATTGTGAGGCCGTATCGGGCTGAATCGTTTACAACGTGTCCCTGCTCGTTGTAATAAAACGGCCAGGGCTGCGCGGGCAGCACCGCCAGAGTGCCGCCGGATTGAACATACGCTTCCAGCGCACGACGGACATCGCCCTCCTGAAAAACCGTTGTGCGATAGGTCTCGCCGCCGGCATAAAGCACCATTGAATAATGCTCCTTTGTTAAGTCTCCGCCGACCACTTCCTGCCAGGACAGGATTTTTAAATCGCTTTGCTGCTTCAGCAGCAGCCAAAACGCCGTCGAGGACGGCTCCGGCAGCACGGCAACGGACCGATTTGTGAATGCCTCCTGAAGCCGTTTTTGAACAGATGCCGACAGAACCGGTTCAACCGTTTTGGAGGCGGGAGGTATCGCTCGAAACTCGCGGCTAAAGCGGGCGGTGAGTTTCAAATAGGCATCGCCGTATTCGACCGACGGCTCAATCTCGCTGCCCTCGTGCCACTCGTTAAAACTGGTAATCAGAATCCAGTCGGGAGCCGCCTTGACGGCCGCCGCCCACTGCAGGACATACAGGTCGCCGTTTAAACGAGACACCTTCAGGCCCGGCGTGCGAATCTTCGTATCATCATATCCGGGAATGACCGTCAGAGCGACAATTCGGCCCTGCTGTCGGGCCGTTTGAATCCATTGCGGATAGGTTTGGGCACACCAGCTGCGTACCTGCCGGAGTGTCTTGTCGGCCAGCTGGCCGGCGGGATTGTACGTATGAAGCCCGTCAAAGACCGCCGCCGTCCCATACGAAAAACCGTCGCCTATCAGAACCGCCCCGCCCGGAAACTCGGTTTGCAGCCGCTGTTTGACCTGATGCCAGCCGAACAGCCCGATTTCCTCGACGGCCCTGGCGTACACAAAAACGACCGGTTTGCCGCTGTGCCGGAGCCAGGCCGGATGCGAAGCATAGTTTTGCAGCACATTGCGAAGGATGTCGCTGCAGGCCGACTGTGCCGTCTGCGGCGGAGGAACCGTTTCGTAATAAATCGACGCCGTCAGCCCGTACCGCCTGCAGGCATCGAGGATTTGCGGCATGGCACGGTCTTCGTAAGAACCCGCTCCCCACCAGCTGACAATCAGCGTATCGATGCCGCTTTCCTGGGCCTGTCGGCAGTGTCGGTCTATCACCTGCGGACAGTGGGAATCGTAGGCCCCGTCGAGCGGATAATGCGTGCTGTCGGAAATCTCGTTTTTGTCCGCCTCAATCCGCCCCCAGTGCACGACCCGGCCTGCCCCGCCCGGGCCGTCGGCGGTGCCGTACCACGGATAATAAAACGCCATCACCCGACGGGCCGGCTGCTCTGACGGCTCGGCTGCAGCGGCCGCGACCGCCGAAAGCAATCCGGCAGCAATACACATCCATCTGCTCAATCGTTTCATCCCTGCATCTCCAGTCAATCAGGGCATTGTATCCGAAGGGCAGCGCCGCTTCCATTTTTTCCCCGCCGCTACCAGCGAACCTGTCGAATCCTGCCGCTCGGTTTGAAATAATTGACAAAGAAGTACCGCAGGGCATCGATGGGATGGTCATAGACGCCGTCTTTGACCGGGGTTTCCGTACCGCCGCCGACCGGACGCTCCGGATAGTGATAGCCCTGCATCGCCTCAATCAGGCGAATGCACCGTGGGGCAATCAGAAGCCGGCTGGTGCCGTCCCCGGCTCGAAGGTGCCGGCGAATCAGCTCCAGACCGTTTTCGATGCGGCTCGGACAGGACTGAACGGGAATGCCGCAGGATTTGAGGACCTCCACCGGTGTAAGCCCGCTTTCGTCGCTGGGCTGCTTGCCCGCCGGGTCGCAGAAGGTGCGAACGGCCTGTCCGCCGGGTGTGCGGCGTTTGATTTCCTCCGCATGGGCAGCCAGCGTCCGGCGGGACTGGACATACTCATCGACTACGCGTACGGTCCCGGCCCGGTCAACCTGAATCCACAGGCAGACAAACGGATGGACATAGCCGAAATCAATCGCCCGATACAGCGGCAGAGCGGGGTCCAGTTCGAACGGACGGACATGCACCGCCGGGTCAAAATCCGCAAAGACGGCGTTCTCCAGACTGGGCCGGATGCAGAGCATCTCCGACTCAAAGGCCGCCCGGCTGCTGCGGCGCATCTGCGCGATGCAGTCGTCAATCAGCAGAAAGCCGTCGGAATGCCTCGCCTTGCCCTGACAATCGCTGTTGAGGGGGCATCGGCTGCAGCTTCGTTCCGGTTGGCAGCGCTGGATGACCTCCCAGAGACACCATTTGAAAATCGGAATGCCTGATGCGGCGGCCTCCGCCAGAATTTTCTGCATCAGCCCCCACGGACGATGCATCGTACTGAGGCACTCCATCGCCCCTTGCAGGGTGCCGCGGCTTTTTACACAAAACTTTCCGGCGCTGAAAATCGCCTCGTCAAACAGCTCGACCTCATCGCAACGGAGCTTCTGCACGTGATGGCCGCGAAGGGCCCGCTGCGATTGAGCCAGAAGCCGAACCTGTGTGCCGTTTTTGAATCGGCACCGCTCCCGGAGCATTCGGCCTGCGACTTGTTCAGGAAAGGCGCTCTGGACAAAATCGGTCAGGTATTCATACATTCGCCCGGCCTGATCGAGCGAGCCGGCGACAATGCGTGTGCGGCAGTCTTCTTTGAAAAGTCCCTCCAGAAGCGTTGCAATCGCCGCCAGCTGCGTCTTGCCGCCGCCGCGGTTGGCCCAGACGATGCAGTCGCCGCTGATTTGCCCCGACGGACGCAGCTCGGCAAAATCCGTGCGCCAGGTGTGCCAAAGGTAATCCATCGGGCTGCTGTGGTCCGGACAGACCGATACATCCGGCACGAAAATATCCAGATGCGACTGAAGAAATCCTTTCAACTCTGCGCGCGTCTTGGGCGGAGATTTCAGCGGAAACGAATCAAGCGGCTCCCGGCGAAAATGCTCTGCGGGGCTACCGGGAAAGGCGGGGGTCATACGTGCACTCCTTCAATGGTGTCAGTCTCAGTGATTCAGCAACAATAAGCAACCGCCAATCGTTGAAAAAACTCGGGATGTTTCACTCGGCTTGAAGGCCCTGTTTTGTCTATTTGTCCTCCTTTATCAACAGCAAACATTATACCAGATTTTTTCATTTTATCAATATTGATACGGCAGATTTTTTCCCCGCTTCAGACTCAGTTCCCACCGGTTATCCACAAAACGGATTTGCGGTGTGGATAAGCCGTTTATAAGAAAAATTTTTTCTTTCCAACTCGTTTGTTTTTCGGTATCTGGCCGCTGTGGAAAAGAAACTGTTAAAATTCCATTTGCATCGGAATTCCATACAGGTCTATCATAGCCGCTGTTTAAAAAACGTATCGAATAGGCCGAACCGAAAACACAACTTTGCTTTTGACACAGAAAGAAGGGAAGAAACCCATGGAGGCCGTCTTCACGGAAGAAATCAATGCGATTCAGGACCATCTGGCCCGCCAGATTGGTGCTCAGCAATATCAAATTTGGTTTCGAAATGCTACGCGACTGACACTCCGGGAAGAGTGTCTGGAAATTGCTGTGGCCAATCCGTTTATCTCGCAGTGGATACAGAGCCATTTTGAAAAGCCGCTGCAGAAGGCAATGGAGGCGGTTCTGCATCAGAAACGTCCGATTCAGTACATCACCGACCGCACGCTCAGCCCTGCGGCTAAGCCGAATGGGGCCGTCAACGGCGCCGCTGCTGCGCCGAAAGCGAACGCATCCGCCGCCAAACGCACAGAACCGCTGAAAATGAGTCTGGATACGTTTGTCGTCGGGGCCAAAAATGAGCTGGCTTACAATGCGGCCAAAACAGTGGTTGAACAGGAGAAAAGCCCGTTCAATCCCCTATTTTATCACGGCGGGTATGGAGTAGGTAAAACGCACTTGCTTCAGGGCATCTGCAATGAAATCGCCCGCCGGCGTCCGCATGCCAAATGGCTTTATCTGTCCGCGGAAGATTTTGCCAATCAATACGTTCTGGCTCTGAAAACACGAAAACTCGATGCCTTTCGAAATCGTTTCCGCAATCTGGACCTTTTGGCTATCGACGATATCCACTTTTTGTCCAACAAAAATGCGATGCAGGAAGAGTTTCTGCATACGTTCAACAGCATCGATTTGGCGGGCAAGCAGATTGTGCTGGCATCGGATGCCCACCCGAAGGAAATCGGGGCCCTGTGCGAGAAATTGGTTAACCGATTCATCTCGGGGATGGTGATTCGGATTGACCCGCCGGATTTCGATACGCGCTGTCGGATTCTGATGCACCGGGCGAAACGAATGGGCCAGCCGCTCCGCAAAGAGGTGGCCGAATACATTGCCGGCGCTATCAGTTCGAGTGTGCGCGAGCTGGAGGGGGCCCTGCTGAAGGTGACGGCCTACAGCACGCTCACCCAAAAGCCCATCACGCTCGATGAGGTCCGGCAAATCCTTTCGGAGCACATCGCCCGCACCGACCCGGTGGTGCACAACTCCGACATCGTGTCCGTTGTGGCGGAGTTTTTTGACCTCAAGCCCGCGGATATTCACTCGGCCCGGAAAGAACGCACGGTCTCGCTGGCCCGTTCGCTGGCGATGTATCTGACGCGGCGGTTTACCAAGATGTCGTTTCCGGAAATCGGCAAGGCGATGGGCAACAAAAATCACGCGACGGTCATTCTGGCCTGCCGGAAGATTGAGGAGGCCCTCGAGCGGAATACGCCGCTTCGGTGGCGCAGCGCGGCGGGTTTTCGCTCGGTGCCCGCCAAGGAGCTGCTCGAGCGGCTCATCGAAAAAATCTCCTGAAAGAAGGGTCAGGGGTTTCCCAGCTCCGCGGGCAGATAGTGCGCCAGGGTTTCCTCCAGCCGATCCAGCGGGATATCCAGCGCCGCTATCCGCCCCTGCGGGTCCACTAAAAACAGGGAAGAACCCCGAGCTGCAAAGAGGGTTCGATAAAGGGCTGTGTCGAAATCCAGAGGACTCAAGAGCAGCCCGATTTTCCAGGGGATTTCCTTCTTCTCAGAAAAATGACGAAGGGCCTTGAGCACAGATGCATTTCGGCGTTCATAGGCGGCAAACGGCTCCAGGCATACACTCAGCACATCCAGCCGACCCGATGGCTGATGCAGCCGATACAACTGTTTCAATTCCTCCAATGTCTTCTCATGCTGGAAAGGCCCGGAAATCATCACAAAATCCACCAGCAGATAGCGGCCGGTGTAATCGGACAGAAAAATCGGATGCCCCTGAAGGTCTTCCATCGCAGGCAATTCCAGCGGTTCTCCGACCGTCAGTTCCCGGAGGGGCTTAACTGCAATTTCGCCGATATCCACAGATTTTCCAGAATCCTCCTCCCCGGCAGTCGGAGGCACCTCGAAAACCGTATGAATTTTGCCCAGAGACCGAAAGTACCATTCCACCGAATCACGCACTGTTCCCGGCCGGTGCACCATTCCCGACAAAATATAACTTCCCGGCGGAACCCCGTCTGCGATAAATGTTCCATCGGCCCGGACTTCCGCCTCGAGCAAGAACGGTTTTTCGGTTTGGTCAGTTTTTTGGTAATACGCCTTCATCTGCGGCGTCTTCATCAAATCCGCAATCCACTGCTCCTGCTCCTCCGGTGTCATCAGAAAGTAATCGACCGGCATTTCAAAGTCCGGAAACGGCTTCGGTTCCGCCTGCGGCACAGAGGCCTGAATCGACAGGGAAATGTGCTCCCCGGAACGCCCCTGCATGTCCTCCGTCAGCCGCAGCCGTCCCGTCACGCGGCGGCCTTCTTTGCCGAGTTCGATAAAGACAGTCTGCCCGGGCTTGACCTGAATTTTTGTCAGCTGAACAGAATGAATGGTGTCGATTTCATCAGACGGCAAAAGACGGGAAATCGTAATTTGTCCGGGAAAGAGACGTGAACAGAAGAATCGTCCCTGGGCATCCGTTGTTACACGATAAGAATTGGACCATGCTCTCTGCAGGGCATCGGATTCCACAAGACAGGACAAAATCAGAATCTGATTCGGTGAGGGCTTGTTTTGGACAAAGAATCTGCCTTCGACACGGGACCAGGGCTGTAGGCGCAAAACCGGTTCTTTCTCAAAAAGGGAATCCTCTGCCATCGCCCAGCCGTCTTTCTCACAAACCAGCAGCCGATAGGGTTTTTGTACAGCAGACAAAACAAACCGTCCTTCGGAATCCGTACAAACCGAGCGCGTTATGGGCGGCTGCATCAAAATCCGTCCGTCCTGAATGAGAATGGATGAATCTCTGTTGTCAATATACACCGACACAGAAGAAACGGGCAAGCCGTTGGTATCCAGGACAGTTCCAATCAAAGCGCGGGTGTCCTTCTGCAGATAAATATCTTCGACAACTTCCCTGCCTTCATTCCAATACACTCTGCTTGCCGCAGGCAAATATCCGTCGGCTTCAATTCGCACCGCCAACCCGACATCCTGGCGATAAAGAACCTTTTCATACCGCCCGCCGCTGAATTCCTTTCGGAGATGCGGCTGCCAAACCGGCTTTCCTTGATTCTCCCAGTCATAGCCATCGATCAAGGTAAATTGCTCCACAGGGAGGCCGGTTTGGGCATCCAGCACGCGCCCAGTCAGATTGCCCGCCGGCAGCAGAACAATCTCATATCGGGACGGCTGTTCAGGCTCAATGCAGAAATTCTCATACGATGCAAAACCGCTCTTGGCAATCCTGCAGACAACCTTTCCCGCCGGCAGATTCTTTAAGACTGCTGCCCCCTGTACATCCGTCACAGACGAGGAAAAAGGAATGAGCAGACGATATTCGGAAGCATTCTTCGCAAACCGCCACTCATAGGCCTCAATCTTCACACCGGGCAAACTGTATCCCCTTGAATCGACAACCCGAAAATCCGCTGAAAGGCCGCTTGTCAACTCGAAGAGCACTTCACCGAGCGAGTCATCGATATAAACTTTTTGCATAGATGGAGCAAACCCTTCCGCCGTCGCAACCAGATAAACCGTTCCCGGCGGACACGGAGAAATCCTGCAGATGCCCTCTCGATCCGTTTTGTATTTGCTTTCCAGCAGTGCAGGATGTGAACCCATCCAAACAACGGCCCCTTCCATCGGATTTCGGTCTGAATTCAGCACCCGCACGGAAACCGTATGCGCCCGTTTCATTACAATCAAAAACTCTCGACTGAAAAGCGATTCCGGGGCCGCCGAAAGACCAAATCGTTCAATAGGCACATAGTCCGGATGGACTGCTGAGCAAGATACGTTTTCCTTTGCATCCGCCGGAAAACCATGAAAGACCCAGCGGCCGTCGTGATCCGTCAAAACCTCTCTGGGTTCAAACAGATTGGTTTCTCCCGGAGCAGTTTTGAAAGAATCAAGTCGAATTCGGACCCCCTCGAGCGGTTCTCCTTCCACGGTCCGGACAAGTCCGCCGACGGAGGCTGCAGGACTCATCCGCACTGCAATTTGCAAAGGAACCTCTGCCGGATGTATTTCAGGTGCCCACATCAGGAGTTTCGGCACATAGGATTTTTTTCGAACCTCTATCCGAAAGAAACGAGGTTTTGAAGAGCTGATTGCCAGTTCATACCGTCCAAACTGATTGGTTTTTGCCTGTCGTACAGCAATTCCTTCTGCGGCATCAAACTTCAGCTCGGCGCCGGGAATGGGCTCGCCGGTGACGGCATCGACGACCTGAATGCCCAGCACACCGGTCCGCCAGTTGTCGGCATCGACTGCATTGGGGTCAAACCAAACCGGTCGGGCCGGTTCGACAGCCGCCACCGGTGGTTCGGTCTGCTTTTTCGCAGCCCCCGGCACCGAACCGGCGCGGGGCACAATCGCAGAATGCTGATTGGGCTCAGCGGGCGGCGGAGCAGACTGTTTCTGCAGGTCTTCCAGTACCCGCAGGGCCTCGGGCGTATTGATTTGAGCCAGATAATCCAGCACCGCCAGCCGGGTCGGCTCCGTGCCGCTCTGATACAGCGCCGCCAGGGCCGGAATATTTTTTGTCTCAAAGAAATACCGGGCCTGCCGGAGCTGGATTTTCGTCTGTTCCTCCAGCTGACCCTGATTTCGTACGACCGGCACAGCGGAAATCCGGTCGGCAGGAGCCGGTTCCGACACAATTCCTTTGAACAGTTCCTGCCGGAATTCGATGTCTTTGCGGCTGGGCTGCATCAGCCAAACGGCCGCCCCTGCCATCACCACCGCCGCCGCGGAAACAACCCAGCCCCAGCGGAGCGGACGGGTCTGGCGAATCGGCCCGGCCGCCAGAAAGGCCTCCGCGGCCCGCTCCGCCTTGTCCGACAAATAGGCACGCATCGTTTGGCTCCAATCCGAAAGATACCGGTCGTGTTTTTCCAGCTGCCGGGCAACCTGTCGGCAGGCGGCACACCTCTCCAGATGCCGTTCGAGCCGCTCCTGCTGCGCCGGAGCAAGCGGTCCCAGCAGCCGTTCCGCAAGAAGTTCGCCAATGTCGCGGCAGGAGTCCTTCATCCTTCCCGTCCTTTCCGGAGCACCTCGCCCAGCAGCCCGACGGCCTCTTTGAGCCGCCGATAAATGCTGATGCGGGACACCCCGAGGGCCTGGGCCACGTGGTCGGCTTTGCGGCCGTCAAAATAGTACATCAGCAAAGGCACACGCAAATCCGCCGGCATCCCGGCAATCGCCGATTGAAGTTCTTCGTAAGATGTTTCCAAACAATCTTTTGCGGCAAAAATCTCCGCCGGAAAAGCAAACAAGGACGTCTCTTTCCGCCGGCGGCGAAGGAAATTTCGGGATTCATTTTTGGCAATCCGGCGAATCCATCCTTCAAACTGTTCAGGACGGCGGAGGGTTCGAATTTTCATATATCCCTTCAAAAAAACCTCCTGAGCCGTATCCTCCGCATCGGTCGGATTTCCCAAATACCCCAAACACACCATATAGACAGACCCATAGTATTTCCGGATAAGGTCCGCATAGGCCTGCCGGCTGCCCTGCTGGGCCTGCTGCACAAGGTTGTCTTCCGCCGCCGCCAAAAAAACTCCTTTCTGCTCTCCTTCCATATAGACACCGTTTCAGGAGGAAATTATCAAAAAAATTGGGGACATATTCAAGGTGGAGTATATCGATATTGAGTAGACAAAAAAAAGAAGGGAGGGCCGCCGATGCTCTCCCTTCTTTGATTTGAATGGCTCTTCTCGTATAGGTCTTAGCGGGCCTTGGGGTTTCCGGCGGGCGTTTACCATCGGCCTTGTGTGCGGGTCACATTTCGCCGTCCCTTCCCCGGCTAAGATGGCCTTTTGGGTCACTGATTAAGAGCCATTAACTTGCTGTCTGGTATTTCGGCAATCGCCTGAAAAAACATAAATAATTTTTGTTCCAGTATTACTACGCAAACTTTTATTTGACGTTCGCAGCGGCTTTTTTATCAGACGAAAAAATTTTTTTGAATTTTTTCTCTGCTTGCTTCGATTCCAGACAGGCTGCGCTGTTCATTTCAACGACGGGCCGAAAGCATTCCAAATCAAGTCCGTCTGATTCCAGTTTCCGCCGGGGTAATCCGGATTCCGCGAGCCCTGTCGGTTGGTTGTCGCCCGTTCATAATCCACGCGTTCCGCATGCCCGTCGCAGAAGACAATATGGCCGCCCTTGAGATGACGCCGGGCGAACCGCTTCCAGTCGCCGCGGTGTCGTCCCAGCAGCGAACGGGTTCGATAATAATTGTAATCCGACTTGTCCAGTTCGTCGTTGGTCGTGCGCATTTCGAGCATCAGGACCGTCTGGCCGGGCTGGCGAATCCGGGTCAGATTGACCTCTTCAATATCATCCAGCACACTGGCGGTCGGCCCGTTGTTCAACTCCGAATTCCAGACATAACAGAAGAAAAGCTGATACTCATAATTGGCAATGCTGTCATAAAACCGCACGGCGCTGCGGGTGAAACCCTCCGGGAAACGGGCCGCCGGGTCAATAAAAATGCTCGACTCGCACGGCGGCAGCGGAACCGTGCCGCCGCTTTGAACCGCCTGTTCACTGATGCTTCGGTAGGGCTCCTGGCCCAGCATGGGGGGAACGGCGTTGGCCCACCATTTCGGATTGAAGAAGTTGTCCCCCAAATTCTCGTCTTTGTTGCCCTCCCAGGGGAGGAAATTGTTGTTCTCGGCCGCAAACATCATCGCGCCCATCCCCCACTGCCGCGTGTTGGAAAGACTGACCAGGGCCCTGCCGTAGGCCCGGGCTTTGCGCAGGGCCGGTGTGAGGATACTCAGCAGCAGCGCCAGCACGGCCGTGACCACCAGCAGTTCTATCAGCGTAAATCCTTTTCGCTTCATCTGCATCCTTCCGTTTCCATCGTTTTAATCGTTTTAAAAATTCGCATGTCCGCCGCCGGGACGGACATACGAACAACCGCATTCACTTTTGTGGAGGAAAGTTTGTCAATTCGCCCAGGGTGTCGAGCAGGAGGCATCCTCCGGATCCACGCAGGTCATCCACACCGAGGCAAACCCTGCAAAGTCCGTCAGGTCAATCCGGCAGTCCCGATTGACGTCCAGCGGACTCCCGTAGCCCAGTGCGAGGGTTTCATAACAATCCGCCGGCCGATACGGTCCCCGCAGCAGGCGAAAGTTCTGAACCATCTCCGCCCATCGATTGGCCATTCCGAAAGAGCTCGAGGAGGCATCATCAAAGGACGCACCGGTTACGGACGCCGACGGGTCGGCTTCCAGCCGGGCGACTTCGGTTGAGCTCAATCCGGCGCCGCCCCAGTACTGCGGCCCCAGATGTTCGCCGACCGGCCCCCAAATCAGACGTCCCGCTGCATCCACAATCCGGGCTTCCCAGTTATCATTGCCCACGCCGAAATCCCACACGGCGTGATTGAGCACATTGTGAACAGACGTCACCAGCCGGGCGTTGGGGTCGATCTTTTCGGCTTCCTGACGCACACTCACATTGAGCCACCAGTCGCCCGCAGCCGGGTTGAAACTTAAATCCGTTCCCAGATGAATCACCGCCTGCGCCTGACCGGGAGCGACCTGATAGGTCCGGTTGCCGTTGACGGTATCCACATAGATGGCGTGTTCCTGCACCAGCGTCAGAATCGTTCCGGCCCGAAGGTTGGACCAGACGGGGTGATTGGAGAATTTCAGAATGCCCTGCTCCACCATGCCGTCGCCGTACCAGATATCCGTTCCGTTGGCCTCCGGAGCCCCGATTTTGTCGGTCTCGGCCCAGCGGATTTCCCAGCCGCGGATATCCAAGCCGTCGCGTGTCACCACCAGTTCGATCCAGTCGCTGCCGTTGCCCTGGATGCGGCCGTTTGGAAGCACACCGGTCAGTTTGCTCGGATGCTTGCCGTCCGCCAGGGCCTGAAAGTACACATCCACCCCGTTGGCATCCGCATACAGCTCGCTGCCGAGGTATTTTTCCGAGCCGACGGCGTTGTACTCATTGACAATCAGGCCGCCGACCGGAATGACTGTTCCGGCCAATGGATAAAAGCCGGGATTTCCGATATCGCCGCCGGCGGACTGTCGGGAATTGTACGAATCGCCGACTGAAGAGAGCACCCAGGATGCCTGAACCGTCTGCTTGTCAAAATCGGATGACGGAACGTTTCCGCTGGCATTCTGTGTGCGAATCGTGCCCGGAAAATCCTGGTCGCCGTAGGTCAGACGGGCAACCAGAACCCCGCCGGTGTCATACAGATTGATTTCGTCATTTCGCCCCAGATTATGTGTCAGGTTGCCGATGATTTTCACAGACGCTCCCAGTCCCCACGCTGTCCGGAACGCCGCGGCATCGGCCTCCGTCAAAATCACCGACTCGCCGGGTGAGACCAGACCGAATGCGCTCAAATCGACGCTGCCGGGTGTGCGGCTGTTGTCATCAAAACTCCAGCCGGTCATATCCACCGACATCGTACCGACATTGGTAAACTCCACAAACTCGCCGTTGACTCCGCTGTACATCCATTCCGTTATCACCATCTGAGCGCCGGATACACCGCCCAGAAGAATACCCAAAACAAGCACCGTAACTTTTTTCATACCTGCTCCCTTCTGAAAACGTGTAAGACGGCTTTGTGAACCGTCTTACACCAGATAAAAAGTGGTTGCTGGAGTTTTATCCGCGGCGGCGGAGGCCGACAATCATAGCAAGACCAAATCCAAGAATTCCCATCGTGGCAGGTTCAGGAATGGCGGCATAGTAATAACCGGGATTGCCGACAGCCCCTCCGCTGGAGGCATAGGAACCGAAGGAATCGCCGACAGCGGACCGAACCGCGGCAGCCGCCAGATTTCTGCCCAGATTCTCCGCGAGAATGTTTCCGCTGTAATTCTGGGTGCGAGGTCCGCCGATGGTGTCGTCGCCGTAGGTGAGCCGATCAACCAGATTGCCCTGGCTGTCATACAGATTGATTTCATCCCGTCGGCCCAGATTGTGCGTCAGATTGCCGATGATTTTTATCTGAGCGCCCAGATTCCAGGCCGTCCGAAACGCTGCTGCATTCGCTTCGGTCAGAATCGCCGATTCGCCCGGAGCCAGAAGTCCGAAAACGGTCAGATTCACACTGCCGGGGGTCCGGCTGTCGTCATCAAAGCTCCAGCCGGTCATATCGACAGCCGTCGAACCGATGTTGGTAAACTCCACAAACTCGCCGCCCGTCCCGTCATACATCCATTCGGTAATAAAGATTCCCGCCTTGGACAGTGGTACGGCCACCGCCAGCAACATCATTCCTGCCAGAACTCTTTTCATCTTCCTGTCTCCTCTTCCAAATTGATTGGTTGTCTGATTGATTTCAGCCCCTGCGGGGGTGAATATTTTCCGCGACGCAAACGACTATACAGAACGATGTTTACAGAAAACGAGCAGGCTGTTAGACTTTTATGAGAACAGCGAATCAGACAGCATGCCGGCGGAGAACCGGATAGACCAAGACGGGTTTTCGGGTTTTGTCTATCCCTTGTCCGGCCGGACAGTTTAAAAAGACAGAAAGGATCGAGAATGCCTTCGAAGCAGCCGGAATTTCGGCGGTATCTGGTGCCGATTGACAGCTTGTCCACGCAGCAGTTCTTTACGGACTGTCTGGTTATCGGGTCGGGCATAGCGGGGCTGCGCGCGGCCATTGAGGCCGCCGGATGCGGCGCTTCGGTAACGCTGGTCTGCAAGGGAACGCTGGCCGATTCGAATACCTGGAATGCGCAGGGCGGGATTGCCGCCGTGGTGCGGAATGAAGACAGCATCGAAAGCCACATCGCCGACACCATGGCGACCGGCGCCGGCCTGTGTGAGCCCGAGGTCGTCCGTCAGGTCGTTTCGGAAGGCCCGGCCCTCATTCGGGAACTGCTGGACTGGGGGACGGAATTCGACAAAACCAACGGGATTCTGGACGCCACACTCGAAGGCGGCCATTCGCACCCGCGCGTCATCCACTCCCACGGCGACTCCACCGGCCGCGGCATCGCCGAAGGCCTGCTTCGAAAGCTGCGTTCGATGCCGCAAATCCGCATCCTCGAGCACTTTTTCGCGATTGACCTTTTGACCAATGACGACAATGAATGTCTGGGTGTCATCGGGCATCGGGCGGGCAATTCTCTGCAAATCATCTGGGCGGCCCGGACGATTCTGGCCACCGGCGGCGCCGGCCGGCTGTATCGGGAAACCACCAACCCGGAAAACGCCACCGGTGACGGACTGGCGATGGCCTACCGCGCGGGGGCGGTCCTGCGGGACCTGGAGTTTATGCAGTTTCACCCGACGACGCTGTATATCGCCGGCGCTTCGCGTGCCCTGATTACCGAGACGCTGCGAGGCGAAGGCGCCATCCTGCGCGACCGCGACGGAAATGCCTTTATGAAAGACTACCACCCGGATGCGGAGCTGGCCCCGCGCGATGTCGTCAGCCGGGCCATCCTCGACCGGATGCTCAAGACCAACTCGACTCATGTCTATCTGGACATCCGGCACTTTGACAAAGAGCATTTCCGCAAGCGCTTTCCGGTCATCAGCGAACTGTGCGAATCCTTCGACATCGACATCAGCCGGGAGATGATTCCCGTGCGTCCCAGCGCCCATTATCTCATCGGCGGGGTCAAGGTGGACCGAAACGCCGCTTCGAACATCGCCAACCTTTATGTCTGCGGCGAAGCGGCCTCCACCGGACTGCACGGGGCCAACCGGCTGGGGAGCAACTCGCTGCTGGAAGGTCTGGTGTACGGCCGGATTGCAGGCCGGCACGCCGCCGAAGGGCTCAAACGCCCGCGAACATATCTGCGTCCCAAACGGATTGAATTTCAAATCGCGCATTCCGACCGCAGCCATCTGGACACCGACGACGTCCGCAATTCGCTGCGGGCCCTGATGTGGCGCAATGTCGGCATCACCCGCCGGGAAACACCGCTGGTCGAAGCCCAGGAGATTATCCGCTTCTGGCAGCGCTATGTGATGGACAAGGTCTTTGATACGCCGTTCGGGTGGGAATGCCAGAATATGCTCACGCTGGCCCTGCTGATGGCCCGTGCCGCTGAGGAGCGAAAGGAATCCCGGGGCGTCCACTTCCGGCAGGATTACCCCGCGCCCGACAACGACCGCTTCCTCAAACACATCGAACTGTCCCGCTGACCCAACCCGCCGGCCAAATCTGGTCTTTCGCAGCCAGAAGCCCGATAAAATCTCGATTTTTTCAGGATTTCCCATTTTTCCTATCAATCCCAGAGAGGACAGAAACGCCTTTAAATTAAGGAAGGTTCTATGGAAGGGCCGGAACAAGACCTGTCTTCTCCGGAATAGTTTTAGGTTGCCTAAGCCGGAGGGGTTCGAGTAAAGTAGGTTTGAAAGAGCGTTTTTTGAAGAAGGAGGCCAAGTAAGATGCAACGGTTTTACGGGGATAAGGGGGTTGTCCAGTGGGTGCTGTTTCTCTTCGTGTGTGCAGAGGCGGCCGTTTGCACGGCATCAGGAGGAGTGATTTCTCTGATTGCCGAATCCTATCCGCCGGAGCCGAACGAAGAGATCACGGTTTGGATTCATACCGACGAGCCGTTATTCTGCATGGGGCTGGGGATTGCGGTAACCGGCGATGTCGATATCACAACGGCTATGAGCGAGGCTGACTGCGCCGATTTCGGCTGGGACAACGGCTGGCGGTCCGACCCCTACATCGATCCGAACGGCTTTGTTTATTTGAACGGTGTCCGGTGGGCCGGTGATGCCAATGGGATAATCGGGTATTTCAAATTCCGCTACCACAGCGGTCAGGTGGCTGTATGGATTGACTCGACCTCCAGCACGGCCTACGGCTGGGACGGCAATTCCGTTACCTATTCATCCTTTTCAACAGACGCACTTCTGTTTGGTGAAATGGTACTGCCGCCGTTGCGGAAGCCCCAAGGTCCAACCCCTGTCTTGATACAATGTCCCTTGGGCTCAGGCGGTCCGGCGCGGTATGAGCCCAACAAGTTCTCCGAGTGCTCCCAACCATTTGAAATGTTCAGTATCCCTGATTCGGAACCGACTGTTATAGAAATCAATTCGGACATTACATCCAATCAGGTATGGAATGCAAACAATGTCTATTCTATCACTGAACCAAACGGGATCAATGTTCAGGCGCTGCTTGTGATTGAACCCGGCACCACCGTTATCTTCGGATATGCGTGCGGATTATTTGTCAACAATGGCGGTGCGCTGATTTCCCGCGGGACGCCGGATAAGCCGATTCTCTTTACGCCGGATTGGGTGTACTATGACTACCCAGAGGCTATCGGTTACTACTGGCAAGTCTTTCCATATTACGGGCCGTATTCTTTCTGCCCGATTTATATAGAACGTACAGCATCCCCGGCCACAACAATTCGTTACTGTATGATTGAAGGAGCGGTTGGGGGTATTGTGACTGAAAATATTCGTTTGGATAATCCCATCGAAAATAACTATTTATTTGGCAACGTCTGGGGGATTTATAAGTTTGGCCCCATGTTGACCGACATTCGCAACAACCTGTGTTTCTTTGCGGACCAGGCAGCAATCGAAGTTGAATTATGCCCAGACCCCAACGACGTTCCTGACGAAGAGAATCCGTTAAGAATTGAACAGAATACGTGTGACGGCTCCGGATATACTTATTGCGGGATCACTATTCACGGGGCAGAAGACCCTAACAAAGCACCTGCCGTTTACCTGCTCAATAATATCGTATCCGGTTCCTATTGGTACGGTCTGAACCTGGTTGACGGCGCTATGCAGGTGCTTGCAGCCAATACCGGATACTACGGCAACTATTCCAATAAGAATTGGGAGTTTAATGAATACAACCCGGTCTATGCAGAAACGAATCCCTATTCTCCTTATCTTGGTGCAAAGTCATATCAGCATCACTACCTTGCTGACGATTCGGCCTTCATTGATGCCGGGACACAGTACATCGAGCAAACAACACTGATCGGTATGACAACAAACATTGACAGTCAGCCGGACAAAGGTCTTGTGGACCTTGGGTTTCATTTTATGGATTGGAATTATACAGGAGGGGGAGGCACTCCGGGCACAGACCTTGACGATTTGATTACGATTGCGAATTACTGGCTGACCTACACACCGTATGATCCGAACAGCCCGAATTATCAGGACCCCAATATCGTTGACCCGAACGAAATCCGTTACGGCGGCGATTGGAACGACGACGGCTTTGTGGACTTGGCCGATTTTGCGATTCTAGCCGGAATGTGGCAAAAAACACAGGAAGCTGTCGCTGTATATTTTTTCTTTGATAAAGAACCGAATAATGTAGGCGGCACTCTTACAATAAGCGCAGATTTGGTCTCATCAAACATCTACGAAGCATGGCTCTTTATGGACGGCGAAATTGTTTCCGGCCTCAATGCAATGGACGAAGGATTAAGTGAAACAATTGTAAAAACAAACCAATACCGGAACGGAACGCACGAATTCAAAATAGTTGGCCTTTGCAACGATCAGTTTGTCTTCTCATCGCCAGCAGCATGCAGGTTCAACAACGAACTTAGTTCCATTACGCAGCCCAAAGGCTTTGAGCCGAACGAACCTTATTACTTGTATGCCATTTGCGACCTGAACAATGTCTATTCGGTTGAATTGTATGACATCATCAATGACCAGACGACGTTTTCAACGGAATGCCAAAACGGGCTGGCGGTCTGTATTCCCCACACGGCTTTTGCGGAAGAGTATGGCATCTATGATCTGGCTATCACCAAACAGGAAGAGGGGAACGTGCTGCTGCTTTCCGGCAGAGAATCACTGTCTGTCGATGAAAAGGTTGGTATTGTTATTAGTCGTAAATTTAACCGCTCGGATCCCCGCAACTCTTACTATAGAATGGTGATTTCAATCGGAGACAAAAAACTTCAGCTTGCAAAGGAACAATGCTGGAAGGCAGTTGTCCGAGCCGCTGTAACAAAGAACTTTTATCCCATTTTGTTGAAATATGAGGACTGTACTTGGGATAATCTGAAATTCTGCCTGCGATTAAACAACGTCAAAATGTGGTACCACCTATCGCATGGAAATCACGATTTGCTTGGTCAACCCCCGCGCCAATGCATCACGACGGCCAGCGGCCTGGTTTTTTCATATTTGAAAAAGGACTACGGTCCCAACGTTCCTCCGGATTATCAGAAGCTTTGGTGGTTTTATGAAAATAATCCCTCGCTTGCAGAACTGGGCTTTCAGGGCAGTTCCAAAATGACTTGGGTCCAGATCAATGCGTGTTATTCGGCGAGAACAACAGAGTTTCCTCGCATATTGGGAATATTGCCCATCGATGACCCTGTCGGCAAACAGGTATTTGCAGGATGGAAACATTCGGCACTGGTCTATGATATCATTGGCAAGTACAACCAGTTTGAGAAAGATTATTGGAATAAGCTGACTCTGGGGAATTCATTGCGAGATGCCGTTATGGATTCATTGCCGCCCGGCGGCGGGACGAATATCCTTGAGAATTTTATGTATTACGGGGTTATCGATTGGCAATATGCACATTTTCGATACCCTAACATCAATTAGAAAGGAAAGAACAATGGACGGCCACAAGTTATTCAAAGCGGCAAGGGTTTTCTGGAAACTGGAAATACAAACGGTCCTATTCACAATTGTTCCCATTGGGTTGTTTTCCGGCATTTGTCTTGTCCTGACCTCCCCCCTTTTATATGATCGGGCAGTACAGCTGTTAATTCCTTTGTACAATGGTCTCAACTGGAACAATTGGTTACTTTCACTGGTACTGTTGATTCTCTTTGTGACGGCCCATCTCGGAGCCGGCATTCTCATTATTCAGGCAATCAAGAACACACGTTATCAGGTATTTACAAACATGCTGATGCTGACCATCTTGTCGGCGATATTCGTTAGCCTGATGATCATTCACTTTAGTTCACTTGGTTATATTTGATGAAAGCAATACCCATAACAAGAACCGAACGATTGTTTTGATGAAAAAGGTATGAAAATGAAAAAGAAGGCAAAAATAATATTATGGATATGTGTACTCGTTGCGTTGGTTTTAATTTCTTTGATATGCGTTTCCTTGTTTTCTACAAACCGACGGGTCAAGCATATGAATGAAAAGATTCTGCGGTTTCTTATGTCGCTTAAAGACACCAGGTGGACCGACCCGGAAGGCAGGTTTCTGGCTGCAAGAATTGTATATATTGACCCATACAGCAAAGACAGGGGCATTTTCTTCACGGTTCCCACCGATAAAATGGAGCAATTTGAAAAGGGATTCAGAGAATCCATGCAAAATGCAGAGCAACCCTACATGGGAAGAATAAATATGTGGAAAATGTATCGCCTTGAAATCATAACGGAGAAAAAAACATACAAGGTTTACATCGAATGGACAGGCGAAAAAGTTTATTTTGAAAACGGCATGGAATCAAAAGATTTACGGAAGGTGTTTTATGATGTAGGTCTTAAAGAACCATCTGCTGAGCGTGATAAAAAATCAACGAAGGTCAGCAACAATAATCCCCCTACCCATTGTCAAGACAGAAAATGGGTTCCTGGAAAGCAGCATCAAAGACCCGGCCCCGGCTGTCCATGCTGATTGGAATCCCGGGGCGTCCACTTCCGGCAGGATTACCCCGC
>Ga0209720_1001166_pt1 | contig 23198 bp, 24 predicted proteins | sample AD_JPNMR3_MetaG_FD_184426 | JGI IMG/M metagenome (GOLD analysis project Ga0209720, IMG submission 184426) | Active sludge microbial communities of municipal wastewater-treating anaerobic digesters from Japan - AD_JPNMR3_MetaG (SPAdes) (version 2) | ecosystem: Engineered > Bioreactor > Anaerobic...
AATCGCTCTTCGCACATGGTACATGGCTTCCAGACGATTAACGATAGCGATTCCAGAAGCATCCTTTTCAAGTCTTATAGCAGGCTCCATTACACCCCCGCCGCTCCACCATCCACGAAGCCGATCCCATAGGAGCCATTTTGGATCTAATGCAACACCGCTGACTGGAACCTGTATCATTCCAGTCGTTTCCGGAATCCTGATCCGCCTTGTCGGCGGTGATGGCTCGGAGGCCTTCGGCGGTGCATCCGGATTATATGTCCTGAATGGCATCGTTGCCTGCTTAATTGGAGCTGTTACCTGACCAAAATTCTTCCCTTCGACCGTAGTATAAGTACCCGGCCCTTTCCCTAAATTCGAAGCCTGAGAATTAAGTTTTAGTGGATGCCCGCCGATGTACGCTGGCAGGATCCCGTTTTTAGTGCTCACCTTGAGCGGAAACGAGATCGGATATGTGGTCTTAGGTACCCCGACTCCTAGAGTCTTTGGCATGTTACCGAGTTTATCGTACATAGCAGTTGCTCTTAATTGTTATATTAGTGTTTAGTTACCCGACCTGCTGTTCGTCATTGGGTTCATCCGCACCGGCCCCTTCGTGAGCTTCTTCTTGAGGAGCATTCTCAGATTCTTCTGTCTTCTTACGACGACCCCTGCGTTTCTTTGGAGCTTCCGCTGGAGGTTGTTCCGCAGCAGTAACTGATGCTTCAACTTTTACTTCTTCGATTTTTACTTCTTCTGTTTTCGTCTGTTCAATTGGAGGTTCTTGCTTTGGCGACTCTACAGGAGTTTCTTTAGACGTTTCTTTTTGCTCCTCAGCCGCTGCTTTCATATACGCGGCTACGATCTGTTCATATTTTTTCTGAAAATCCGCTTTCATTTTCTCAGCTTCCGCACGTTTCTGTGCTTCTTCCGCCTGTTTCCGGCGAAGATACTCCTGCCTGCGACGTAAACTTTCAAGCGTCATTTGAATCTCTCCTTATATTACATAAGTGTAGGTGGTTGTTGCTGGGCTGCTTGCTGTTGTGCCATGATCTTACCCTGTAGAGCAGCCCTATTGTTCAATTTATCTAATTCACGAGAGACCAGCGTATGTACTGTTTCATCTTTTTGCTGGATCTGGCGCAGCGCCGAAATTCGCATGGATGGGTGCATTCCAAATAGCTGCTGTGCTATCTGTTGCGCTGCGGATACCAGCCTATCTAAAGGTACTTGTCCGGTATTTGTATCTGGAATACTAGCAAGTATTGCAGAAATTGGATCTGTAGGAGGCGGACCACTTACAGACGCTGGCATAGGACCACTTGCCGGTGGTGCCACAGGACCTGCCATCGCCTGTCCCATTGGACCCATTGGACCCATTGGACCAATGCCACCTAATAGTTGTTCCTGTGGAGTTATAAGTATATCCGTTAGAGATTTGGCCTCTAATCGTTCTCGCATCTCTTGTTCTTTTTCTGCCTGCAATTCCGTTTCCTCGACTTTCTTGTCCAACTCTTCCTCCTGCGACAACCCAACTGACTGCAATCCAGTTGTTTGACTGATCACACCAGCCATAGCAAGCTGTAGCTTGGCCATTTGCTTATTAATATCATCTGCCATGCTGGGTCGTTGCAGCTTAAGATCAAATTTATCCCAACTATATGTTCTGCTGAGTGTACTGGCTAATGAGCGTAGGAATGTGTTCAAGATGCGAGACAAGGAAGTCCACGTTCCCTCTAACAAACGGAGAGCGACGGGTGCTGCCTGATTAGACAGGCTCCCCGTATAAAACTCAACTGGTAACCCAAGTGAAGAAATCAAATCCATGTTCGCCTGTCTTAAAATCGGCTCTGGGATGATTCTCTGTCCCTCCGCTCCCAGTACCTGATACCTGATTGGGAACGGACAAGCATACCACCCAGTAGCATCTTTACGCCATGATGAAATGATGGATGAAAGACTGCTATTAACAGAACTCAAGTTAGAGACTAAATTAGGATCACCGAATTCTGGTGCTGAGGACCGTGGTTCTGGGGAAATAATTCGTAGTGGAATTATATAATCCATGCAGATTTCCTGGTTCGCTCTCCTCAACACTTCGATATAGAAAGTTTGCCGGAAGTTGTGAATTATTGGACTTAAACCCCATCCATATACCCTAAGTCCGCCGAGCGCTGGTTCGTATAAGTGAATTATCTTATCTTTAGCAAAACGAAATTCCTGGTTGGACTTGACTGCTTCTATAAATTCCTTGGGGGTGCTGTCGATTGCTAGAGCACTTCCGGACTCAATGACTGCACGATACTCTCCAGGAATCTTATAGATGAATTCTCTACGATTGGTGAACAAATCGTAGGCGATCTGCATGTCGTGCACATTCCATCGTAGGATACTAAGTGCATCCTGGTTGCGGTTTAGCAGCTCAGCAGCATCCCATACTCCCTGATAACCGCATTTACAGCATTTAAGATGTATTTCGTGATTCTTATAAGAATAATTGTTAGCTGGGTCTAGTGCATAATTATAAAAAGGAGTATGGAATCCGCACGATCTGCATGTGACTACTTTATATGTTGGCTGCCAGATCGTTATAAAAACATTTCCATAGACCAAATAATCGAGTCCTATGATGTTCAGTACGTTTTCAATATTTAAGACATTGTATAAATAATCTTTAATCTTCTTTTGCTCAACTCTTCCCGTTCCAGACACCTCAACTTCGGTAACGAAGAAGGCAACCAGTTTCCTTAGAGCAGCAGCCAGGGTTTGGTTAGCCAGGGCAACATATTCACACCAGTACAGAGCATCCCTTATAGTAATTGGCGCTCGCCTGGAGATAGTTTCTTCCCACGGATATGGAAGAATCTTGGAGAACGTGTTTGTTTGCCTAATATAATCGTCCGAGACTGACGACATAATTTATTTCACCATTCCCAAAGATTTGAGGAAGTATGGTTTAAGGGCAGTCCCAACTATATTATAGTATTGTAACTTAGGCTTAATGCCTCCTAAAGTTAATACTTAGTCCGCAGTTGTATCGTCTTCGAGCAGTTTGCTTAACTCTTCGGCCAGATTAGGATCTTCTTCAATATCTTTAAGGGAGAACCGCTGAACCTCTGCAGTATGCCGCTCATCTTCCTCTTCCTGTTCTTCTTTTTCCGGTTGAGGTTGCACTAAGAACACAGAAAATTGCTGCTTATCATACTCGAAGTTTAGTCCAGTGGCGACGCACGGGATATTGACGAGATCTTTCTTCTGGATTGTCATACGAACTTCCGCCCCAACGTTTAATTCGAGATGCTGGTACCCAATGGCCCGCTTATCTACCACAAGAATGATATATGGGGCATTCAGAATCACTCCGTGATAGTATCCTATAAACTTCGCTGGAACGCCAATCAGTTGGAACTCTACCTGAAATTCCGGCTCGTTTGTTGTCTTCACCTGTTTCGCCATGTCTGCACTCCTACTGGGTAGTCCTGTTTTTTGTAAAAACCGCGCAGTATCCTCGTTCTGCCTGATGCGCCTGCTATCAGAATCCCTTGTTTGAGCAGATTTAACACCATTTGATCTATGCTGATTGGATGGCATACCGTCCTCGTCCGGTGCTGCGTATTGCTGTAAAATTGCAATGCGTTCCTCTACTGGTATGTCTTTTAATGGCGTCCCTCCTATCTCACTTAATTCGCTTGTCTTATCCAAATCCACAAAAAAGGTTCTTCTACCAGCAATGTCAAATATCCTCACATACCGGCTGTAATTATTCGGGTTATACCATGCTGGTCTTGCATCGTTCTCGGTACCGCCACGTGCGGTTATTTCCGGTATCACAAAATTTTGCGCACTTGCATCTAGCATGATCATCCGGCTCCTATCTAAAGGCATACGACAACACTCTTCATACAATTATAAACTGAACAATTCTTCCAACAACAGCGACAGATACGCTCAAGTTAATACTTGACAGGTTCAAACCCTGAAGTTACAGTTAATATATGCGTGCTGGCAGGAAAAGACGAGATGCTAATCTGGACATGGAGCATGTTTTTACTTAGGTACGCAAATCTTAGCATAAACGGAAGAGAATTGGTTTTGTTTTAATAGGGCTATGCTCGTGAACGGCTGTTCCCCGTCATTTTAGGAAGTATCTTCAGCGAGTAGCTGAGGTAACCGGTGTGGATAACAATAAAGCGTATCCATTCAATTCGGATAGGTGTGTGCCGGTTGGGGAAGTTCTCTGTGGGGTGCTGTTTGAACTTGGTCTGAGCTTCTCGGATATAGCCAACACTTTAGGAATACCGCTCGAACAGTTTAGGGATTCCGTGTATGGTAGAGCTAATCTTACGTCAGGACTGGCCAAAGGGCTGGAGACTATTACAAACGTTCCAGCAGGATTCTGGTTAAGATTGGACGAGATATACAGAAAAAATAGAAACAGCGGTGACTGGCAGACTGGAGAAGATCATCAGACGAGTCAAAGAGCTTAAAGACCTGGCCAGCAGGGCAACTCCTGGTCCGTGGCATGTCGTTCATCGGCATGTTGGATTCAGCCCGAATCATGATGAATGCGCTGGACTGGGATTGGAGATTGCTGAAGTTCCGGTACCTGATCGGGGCCAATTCGCCAAGGGCGCAGACGCGCAGCTTGCGGCGGCAGCACCAGAGATGGTTGAGCTGCTTGAAGAGCTTCTGGAGATTGTTCAATCTGGTGAATGTGAAGGCCGATAGGGGATTTGCAATGATACGTGTTCAGATTGAATCCAATGATCTGGGGGAACTCCACAAACGGATCATGGATGAGTTTGGCTACCATGCATACCTCGAAGAAGAACAAGTCATTGATCCACCAAGACATATCCTTCTGGAATATTGTGACCCCATCAGACTTGGATGTGTCCTTTGCAGACTGGCCCAAGAGGACTGTGACATCGCTTCCATCGCGTTGAGGGACCCCGACAATCCCTCTGAAGCGATCGTTATCGCCTCATACTCAATCCGTACAGAGATCGGTGATAGAATACAGATACCGGACGATCTTCCAGTTGTTCGACTGTAAAGAATCAAAGACGACATGCCATAGAAGCCAGGTAAGGCAATCTACATGGTACTGAGAATGCTTTGCGCGAGCTTCGATTCTCCCCAAAAAGCGTACTACTCCTGGATACTAGTCCACACCTAATCGATTTCTATACACAGATCGCCCTTGTGTTAGCTTAAATAATTAAAAAAAGAAACAGCATAGCTAAAAAAATACGAAATTCCCCCAGGAGAGGACCTTATCTCTCCTGGGGGAACAAGACGTGGGTTCCTGTCACTTGGTGGGGTCAAGTGACAGGTCCACGTCATACAGGACCCCTCCTCGAAGCCCCTTTACCACAGGGGCTTCGAGGAGGGTAACCACCTGGGTCTCCTCCCCATTTTTTAGGGGGGAGGAGATCAGGCGATCTAACAGTGTTTCGAGCCGAAGGTGAGCCTTCGGCTCTGTGTCGAGGAGCCGGGTCAGCTCCTCGACGGCCTGTGGGGGCCACCGCGCAGGGTCCCCCCACAGGACCCTGCGCGACACGACCCTATTCCCGGACCTCTCGATCCGGAAAAGGGCCGCGGCGCCCCTCCTGGCCTTATCTGGGTCGCTGCTGTCCGTAGCAGCGACCCAGATCGCGGCCAACCCGTATCGGGTGGCCGCGGCTCTGATACGATACATTGTTACCTCCTTTTTAACAAAAAAAAAGATCGCCTCCACAACCGAACCGTTCGGTTGTGGGGGCGACCAGAAGTTTTTTCGCTATGGATAGGTGGGTACCTATCCAAGTTTTAATGCCTACTTTTTTGTTATATTTTTAATTAACTACCGGGTTACTATGAACAGGAACTCATTTCCGTATTTTGGAGTACATACTCCTTTTATTGCTGTACCACTAAGATATACATGAAATGTATCTTGCGGCTCTAAGAGCCCGCATAGTTTCTTTGGTAATACAGCGAAAATATGTTCTTTTATATCTGTTAAGCTGTCCTGCACGTTTGTTGCAGAATCATCGCCCACAGAAATTGTTCCTACAAGATCGAATTCGGTTGATAACAGATTTTCATACTCTTTCAAATCTTTCATTAAGGTATTATCCGTAGCCGACAACAGATAGTAATAAAAATATTTGCTGTACATTAATAACCCAGATTCACCATAACGGATGTGAACATCAGCGCTCCAGGATATTAACCTATTTAGAAATGCGAGTACTTCTGTTGGAACGCTGGAGTGCATCTTTGCATCTACGATTCCAGCGTTCTGTGCCACCCTGATAGCCATGAATACTAAGCCGTTGCTGCTACAGAATAGGATGCTGCCATTTCCTTCATCCAGAAGGAGCACCCTGTGTCGTAACCATTCCTGACCAGCTTCAAGGTAGCTTTCTTCGAGCCGTATTCTTCTAGCCAGCAGTCTAAAATCTGATCGGGATAGCTTAACCTCTTTGTATGGAACATTACCAGCACGAAGCTGATCCATCTTATCCAGTGGATCGGCAATCCGCTCTGGAAGAGCTTCATACCGAAAAACCGGATCATACTTCGCTGCCGTACCTCTAATTACATTTGTCATATGCCCAACTATTTCTGGGCTGCTACCAACACCCCATACGCCCCTAAGCATATTATGATCATCGTTTACAGGTAACTCCAGCACAATAAGCTCGTGCGGATTCCTGGCTACTATTCTTCGACAGCCTGAAGTATCATCGTAGATAAAAAATTCAAGAAACGACGACACTAATTTTTCACATAGCTTCAGTGCCCGCGACTCTTTAGTGTGTGTAGCCATACAGCTAACTCCTCCTCTATAACTTCCAGGGTATTCCGATTGTGCCACATATCTTGCGTGGCTTCCTTTTCCGCCACCGTTATTACATTGTCACAAAATTTATACAAACCTTTTACTCTTGTAGAAGCAGGCAGGATCTCCAATTTAGCCCTGAGATTCAATACTTCCTGCATTCCAGTCCTACATCGTATTCTTTTAGAATCCAAACTAGCTTCATCAAGGATACAGCGTAAGATCTCGTCTAAGGCACCACCGAGTTTAATTAAGATAACGTCTTCCGGTGCATCTATCTTAATACGATACACATCTAGTTCAAAGATATCGTATAAACTATCTATTCCATATTTCCCGAACAGAACGCGAAAGGACTCGTTATCCTGCTCCATGCTTCGAACAAGATCACGAAGTAGTTTCCTATTACGTTCCTGAGCTTCTTTTAAGTATCCTAAAAGAATGCTCTCTTTCCTCTCCGAGAATATGTATATACTTGGGGAAAATAATATAGCCTGGCTGTCAAGAGTAAGCTTGATTTCCGAATTAAGCGACAATAACTTTATCAAATCAGCATAATTTACGATCCGTAAAGAAAATCCAGACGGACACACAATACTCTTTTCGTCCGTCCATAAATTATCTATTACCGCACCATCATACATGTTCTCCTCCTAATAGTTTGCCAAAGTTTAATCTCCTCCTTTTAATAAGCATCTAAAAAAATCGCTTAGTGCGATTTCCATTTCCGCCTCCATCACTCACCCCTGAGATACTGCAAATACGCCTTTGCTATAGAATATATACCTATTATCCAAGCCAGATCCCCTGGAGTATCACCTAGCGTCCAGCGTAGAATACAGGACGCTATAAAAACCCCCAGGAAATATCCCAACAAACACATTTTTAGTTCATATCCCTTCACCTTAGAGAAGATAGGCGCTTTGGACATAAATAGTACTCCTTTCTACTACGGTAAAATCATTATCAACCAGTAAGCCAAACGGCACAGTAACCATCAATAAAAACACAGGGACGGGGATACCCCCGTCCCTGTGTTTATTACTTTAACAATTCAGCAATTCAGTAATTCAGTAATTTGGTAAATTTGATAATCTAACTATTTTCGTCGTCTTCTTCGTCAGACGGCGAACTCAGGCTACGACCCACAAGTCCCATCAAGATCATAGTGACGAGACATGGCAGTGGATTGCCGTTAGTAATGAACTCCAAGTACCCCAGTGCTACTAGGACGCAGAATAAATTACCAATGGCACACTCCTCCTTTCTACCTACCCCTGATTTTTGTCAAACACTTCGCTCAATGCCCCCTTCAAGTGCTCAGACAGCCGTGTTTGGTACACGTCCATAAGACGTGTCACGGCTTTGTGGACTTGCTCAAAGTCCACTTTTAAACTGTCAAAATCCTCCATGACCATATCCTCTGCTATTCGGCAGAGCTCCAATATACTTGCCATCAAGATAGGATGCAGATACTGTTCCGCTTTTGGCGGCAGTAACTGCACCAATGTCCCATTCTGATATAAATATATCGGGTACAGCAGACCGCAGCCTGCTGAAATAAATAATCCAAAACTATTGTCCTTTTTGGAATCAATAACAGCAACCGTACCACGTGTGGCGGAAAACACTGGAATGTGCTTCACGGACGAAACTTCCGCCACGTGGTTACCAACCTCCAGCGTGCGTCTCCCATCATCTGAATCTGAATCCAGTACATATACCTGGTCAACAGGTTCCATTAATTTCTGCTCCAGCTCTAGGAGCACTTCAGAAATGGATCCTACACTTAAGTTCGTCAGCACTCGCATCTTTCACCTCCTGACAAGGCACACCGTGTCTAACGAGCTTGCAACCTTATCCAGCAGCAACAATGTTTTTCCATGATCCTTCAAGGATTCCACAATGGCAGGACGGGATTCTGCCGGAAAAACATTATTAGCGATCAAATTATCGGCTACAAGCTCAGCGCGGACTGAATTATCTACATTTTCCGTTTTATATAGATACGTCAGCATTTTTTGTCGAAAGGCAGCGTAGATAGTCTCTTCGCCGCCCTCTTTCTTTATGCTAACGATCTCAGCGTCTATCCTTCCTAGCAACAGATACTCTCCGGAACTCAGCTCAACAGCTACGTATGCTTTTCCGGATTTCTCGTCACACAGTAGGACTACATATCCTCCGAAAGCAGAGTCCACAGAAAAGATGTATGGAAACACCTTATCCGGGATTAAAGAACCTCCTGCAAGATCGGATGCTGCTATAGCACAAATCTTCCTTACCTTTTCTGGCAAAACTTTGTAGAGCGTTAAACAATCTTTATCCATTCCGGAACTCCTTTCAACGTAAAATCACCGAACGGGAAATAATACGTGTCCCCTTTCAACTTAGCTGGTGGCCAGGGCGTGTGGCCGTCAGTAATGACTACGATGGAGTGGTAGCCGCGCCGATCGACCTCCTGCATGATGGCCGCCATGTCAGTCCCACCCCCATCATTCAACCCCTTTATCTGTCCGGCTGACCTTACCCCTACAAGCTCCGTCAGAATAGCTGTGTCACCAATAAATACGTCTATTCTATCACAGGCTTTGACGGCAGCAGTCAGCCCTTGAAACAGCCGAGCACGATGCTCCGCTGTACTTCCGGAAACGTCCGCAATCACCGCCACTCTACCGAAGCTCATCCTGTCCACTTGCTTCAGCTTAATTTGAGTGGGGTTCCTTCTCCTCGGGCGTTCTCCTTCTCGGTATCTTCCAGATCCTCTTCCAGATGCAGATCGGAGAAACGCTCGAATACGAGATACATCCTTGTTAAATTCCGGGTAGTATTCAGCTATGAAATACTGAAACTCCCCGTGAGCGGACGCTATACCGCGAAACATCGTCTCCAGGAAACGTTTTGCAACCATCTGCATCGTTTCCTCGACAGTCGAATCCAGCATAGCATCCTCTATGGGATCCAGCTCCTCGCCACTATTCGTCGATGGATCCCCATCACCTTCACCACCCAGAGTGCTCAGACATTGTGGCAACTCTGAGTATTCCTTCCCTGCCTCCATGAGGGCATAATAGAGATCCTCGACACAAGAGTCCTCTTTTACGTTAGTGACAACATCCCTGATGTCATCGAACTGCAAAAAATTCAATTGTCTGGGTCTCACCCCAAACGGAAACAGAATTCGTACAAACGACGAGCGACAGACCTCAGATGCCAGGCACCACACGGACCTGTCGCTCGCTGTTAACGCATGCATACCCATTCGCCTTTCGTGGCGAAGTAGTATGCCAGATAGTGCATGTACGAAAGCATAAACTATGTCCTCATACTCGTAATCCTGAATTAATTCCTCAGACAGGATTACAGTATTTCCGTGCGTTCTAATATACACGCCCGGCAAATTCTTCTCACTGCGAATGGGTATAGATACCGCTAAACGAGCTATATCAAAACGACATAGTTTAGCAGTATCAACGCGGAGCTTGAAAATTTGATCTCTAGATAACATATTACCACCTCTCTTTGAACTTGTTGTACACTGGAGCCAGTGACACTGGCACCTTCCTTACAAGCTCTTTTTCCTGAAGGTACAAGAAGACCGTAAACAGATAAGCCTCCGGGACATCCGCTTCCGTGAAGCTCTTGCCAAAATAATTCAGCACTTTTTCCATAGAAATCACTGCCCTCTCCTTAGGGAGAGTTTTTATGATATATAAAATCTCTCCAAAAACGGAAATGAATGCTGGTACACCACCGGGGAACTTCGGACTGTTCCCGTGTATTATCTCGTCCAATATTTTTCGCGGATCTGGATAATCACGGGTCGAGTACCAGTGACTAAACTCTAACGCGAACGATGTTCCCATCGTCGCTTTTAGCGCATCCTCAATCTCCAGACTGGTCGGTTGCCCCACCGACAATAACGCGGCAAGCGTGGGGACCGCCAGCTTATCACGTGACCTGGGATTCGGCCACGGTTCCGTAAAGTCAAATCCGTGCGGAGCAACGAACGCCGATGATCGGACCTGATAAAATCCAGCCATCCAGCTCCGCACAATCGGTATATAATCCTTCCAATTATCAGGCAATGGTATAAACTTACTGTCGGTATTGTATCTGCCCGTCATTATGGCGAGCTGTTCCTCCGTATTGTCAATGGTACAGTTGTAAAAGGCCATTCTGCTTATAATGTTTTCGTTCAACTCGTATATCCCACGACCATGCTTATTCATGGTCGCCAGGACGAGAATCTCCGCTCGTTTTCCGAATTGCCCTAGCTCACCATCTAATATCTGAGCTACGGCGTTCTGAATCCTTTCATCGCCTCTATTGAGTTCTTCCAACAACAACACAACTCCACCATTGATCAGCTTACGAATCCGCTGGTGAGGAATGTTAACGGTGACCTTACCTATCTCAGGATCATCCTGAATCTCAGGGTATCCGATAAGGTCCTCCGTTAATGCCCCTACCATCGGAAAGTGTATAACGTTCTCCTCATCGAATCCGTTCCTCCTCAGCCAGAATTTGGCAAATTGATAATTCACCGTTGACTTCCCTATCCCGTAGTCCCCGACCAAAACCGTCGGAATCCCGGCCTGAGCCGCTAAAAACGCCGACTTTGCAACTCTCATCGCAAGCTCCTTCTCCTAGAAATGAAGAAACGAACAACTAAACGAAGATCGTGTTCCGGAGAGTTTTTATAGCTGGACTCTCCGGAAGAAACCAGCCTAACAATCCGAAACGATGGCAATAAAGTTACAGCAAAGTTACAGCGGTAAATTCAGTAAATACGGTAAATTCAATAGAAAAAGTAAAATACAATAAAAAGCTATGCTCCGCGGAACAACTAGAGATGTTGTTCCGCGGAGCATTAAATTCATTACCATATTTTAATGCCTGCAATCATACCCTATTTCAAAATATACGATTGCAGGCGGAGGAGAGAGCAATTTATTATGCCATAGCGAACCTGTCTGCTGTGACGTCTGGCACATTTAAGCCACATTGTGATAATTGAATGAATAGCTCATCGAGATTTTGCTTAATAGCTGCATTTACCAATGCAGTGTGATACTTCACTGCTTCGTCTAAAATAGAATACAGTTCAGGGTTATCGGCATAGGAGGACAGAACGTTGAGACGCTTATCTGGGAAGTACAGTCCGTAATATTTAAAAATATCAGGTGGATAAGTCAGCCCGCTATTATTGAAGGCAGCCTCAATATACTCCACTATATCCGATACAAATATTGCCAGGGGATCTTCTGTGCTACCAGGATCATTGATGATCTTTACTTCAGTGAGCGCCCAGGCTATCTCACCTACGTCAGCTACTGAATCGTCGAAGTGTCCATGATTCAGGATATTTGTGTAATCGACGAACCTTCCTACTTTTGTAAAAAAATCGTCAGAAGTGAGAATCTGTATTCCAGCCATTAACTTATTCAATGTTCCAATTGGAAGAGCACCATAGGCTTCCTCCATGCTAACAAAAATCGTCTCTGGTAACCAATCTAACCCCTCTGTACCAAATTGGTCCAGAAAGCAGGCCAGAGCAGTCGTAGCGTAACAATGTTCTGATTTTAATATATTACTACGAATAGATCTCATTCTTCTGGAAGCTTCTCGGCTGTTGGATATATCCCTTGCTCCGCAGCGAGCACGTCAAAAATACGAGCTTCGTCTTTGGTCGCAGTCTTGAACCACTCCTTCAACCCTGCTGCGTCTGTCGCAGCACCGGCAACGCTCGCCGCTTTTTCAAACTCCGGACCTAATGCATCTTTCAGCTTCTGCATATCTAACCGTTCAAGATCTTTTGGAGAGTAGTATTTTCCTGTTTTTACGTTCCCTATGAGTGATGCATATTCGATGATAGGCTCAATGGATTGTGAGAAAATGAAATCTTCTGGAATCTGGAACGATTTTCCGTATTTAGTAAGCAGGTTATATCTACGGTCTAACGCATCAACATATCCCGCTAACTTAACAGCAAAACCATTCTTCAGCAATGCATCGTCGCTCTCAAATCCATCCAACTCTTTTATGATCGAATTGATGTTTTCAGCAAGGTTCTGTCTTCCGGACTGCTCAAAGTATTTGGCTCGCTTTGTAAGCTCATGCTTGATAAAATTCTTATTTATGAGACCCAGGCAGGCACTCTTATGCAAACATTCCTCTATATCAGCTTCTAACGATACGCCCAGTGCTTCAGCTCGTTCGAGAATCTGTCTTGCCTGTTTAACTCGAACTTCAAACGGAAACCGGCTACGAAATTGGGCAAACCATTCAGCAGCTTTTTTTATTTCTGTTGGATTGCGAAGAGGAAGATTCGTATAATCACCCGGCGGCTTCGGAGCACTAGCTTGCTTTTTCCGTTTGTTCAAGATACTATTAATTTCTGGACCGACTCCGTAGCGTTCTGCTTCTACCATTAACATAGCAGCGCGCTTTCGGAATTCTCGATCTGTAATATCCTGCTCAGTACTGGCCAGCTCTTGAGCAGCACGGATCAAATCTTTATAGGTTCTCATGAGTACACCTGGCTACAAACCCTCGGTTATCAGATGTCCTGTCTGTAAAGCGTCATTTACTATTTTCAACGGCCTCGCGTCCTGCAACTGTGAAACTAGTTCTATAAATATTATAGTCCGGCGGTTAGAGCATAGCCATCCGGAGCTTTCTCATAAATTAAGGCAATACGAAACGAACGAAGACTGGATCCGCAACCAGCAGAGATTCCATTCATTCATGCGAGTATCGTGTGAACCAGTCGTATCTAATTACTACATGGACAAGCTGCAAGCGGTTCCGGAGGACCTTCGTCCACTCACCCTTGGATTCAATTCCCTGCAAGCTGTTCATAGATTGCTGTCTGAAGGCATCGTTGAACCACGGAAATCGTCAGATAATTACTACATTATACCAGAGAGCATAGATCGGTTAATAACTGGATTCGTCCTGGTCCATCCAATCTTTGGAACAACATCCAGGATTTCATGGAAGGACGGAGGAGTTTGCTTAGGACATACCGCTAGACATGCCAATTATTCTTATAATAACATCTTCATTTTCCAGGACCCACTTCTTGCCCTGCGTATCTTTTTCAATTTTCTTATCCTAGAAAATTCTGTAGCTGCTATTATGGCATCCCCGTTCATGGATATTGAATCCATATACGAATGGTTGCCACGGAGGGAACTCGTTCTTGTGCTTAAACAGTATGCTCCGGAGAAGTATCGGCATTTAAAACCTTTGAGGCCAAAAATTGTATCCGAATCCGTAGTGAATTCGGTATCGCAAAGTCCAGCAGAATTATTGATATATCTAGCTAACGCTAAGCCGCTGGAGGAGGAACTGACGACTTCCGTAGCTTTAACGGCAAAAACAACTATTGTATCACAGCATCATGCCTGGTACGCTATGCCATCTACCGATCTGGCACTCAACGTTAATATTCAAATTCATCGCATACACAAATACAGACAGACGTACAGATACATCGGAAGAATACTTGCCAATAATAAGCAGATTCCATTCAAAATCACAGGAAAGCACAGATTTTATAGTGAAATTGCAGAATTGTGTGCAGATGCTGGAATAGCCCTGTACTGCATGCCCTCTTTAAAGAAGCATTTAGCAGATGTTGCAGCCGCATTGAGTTATCCGGTAAAGACCAAACGATATAAGCCCCGCATAACTAAAAATAAAGTTGTACTGCCAAACGTGATTATTACAGGGTCACGGATATGCAACACACACATGGGTTTCAAAGACGAGCCCGCTGGCAGGGTTCGTCTCTACACCAGGAAAGTATCCCTGAAGCCAACTACCCAGGGGCAAGCGGAACATCTGCTCTTCTTCTTTGCATTCTGCTGTGCCATCGGTAGGTATCTATACTTGAAACAGAAGACTGACATAGCAATCCTTGGAAACCCAGGGCAGGCAGCAGAGCACATACTCGAGCAACTATCTGTACCAATACACGACCCGTCTTATAACGAAGATTCTGGTTTACTCTGGCCGACGGCCTATAGGTCTTTCTCGCTGAGCATACTGCAGAATAGGTACAGCAAGATATATTTCGTAAACGAGCTGCAAGCCCTTGTAGCCATGTACTTATCCAGAGGACTCATTTTTGGACTTTCGGATAATCCGGCGCCGCTATTCTCAGAAAAAGACATCAATAGCAGTTTGTGCCTCTGGATTCAGAAATGCCTAACAAGAAGAGACGACCCATTTGCCATTAAACGACGACGAAACGACTATTATTACATTTTTTTGAAGGAGTTTGCTAAGCTATTCGATATTGGAGAGGATGCCGAGAACTTTATACTAGCCAACCTGAAGAAAAGCTCGGTTAAACAACGAAAAAACACTGCTGCGGCCATCATACGGCAACTGATCTTTGAAGGAGCACTACCAGAAAATGAGCTTAGAAAAGTGGATGTCCATGAGTTTATAGTGCCGAAGGCCCGAATCAACGAAATCTTACAAGAGCTTGGTTTGCCTCCGATTTTTCTTGTAACAGAAGGAAAAAAGGAGATGTTTAAACTTCACAACTCTACAGTGTTTAGGTGCCCGTTAAGCACATTCTCATCTATTAAACCAAGCACAATGGACATGTAGATAAAAATTACTGCATATTGCAGTAATGTGTGGAGGTGGAGCTAACCAAGCGCGCTATTTCTTTTCAGAGAGGTAGTACTCAATACAAAAGTAGTTACGCTCTTCTTCATCATTAGGATCTAAAACATCCGTGATCGGTCGTCTTCGGGACTCTGTGTCCATGACATAGTCATCCCAGCGCAAACCTATCGCATTCAAAGCATGCCTCAAGCAGACCTGATCTACCAGTCGAGAAGCGTCCTTAGAACATACCATGCAATGGTAATCGCTATAGCGAGCAAACCCAGATGGTGTAGCTGGTTTGTCTTCAATGACGATAACAAAATCGTCCTGCCGCAGAATTCTTTTTTCCATAACTCTACTCCTACGCGTTAGATACCAAAATATAATTTATTAACGGTTACACCAGATCATATTAAATTATAGCAAGAAGCATCTGGAATTACTAGGAGCATTTCATGTTAAACCTTAACATTAAGCTAAACGGAGACGTGTATATCGGTGACGATGTACGAATTGTGGTTAAGAACATCGACTGTGTCAATAAAACAGTAGAGTTACAATTTCACGCCCCAAAGGAAGTAAAAATATTACGTGGACAGCTTTATCGCAGAAAACCTTCCTCAGATGCTTCATCGGCAGAACCTGATTCACAGAGTTCCTGACAGGAATCACAACATATTTTCCTTCTATTTTTTCTGAGAAATGCCTTTCCGCACAGCTTGCACAGATGCGGATTCGCTATATATTCTCGTACTCTGTTGATTTGCGTCTTCAGACGACTTTTGCTGACTCTCAGCATTCTGGATAGCAATCCCAGCGACATCTTATCGTCATAATGATCGCCTATACCATAGATAAGTTCTATTAATGTCTTGTGCTCTTCGTCCGTCGAATCCATGAAATTCCGTATGGAGTCCAGCAATTCGTTGTCTGAGAGTTCTTCTACAACACGTGATTCTAATATGAGGTGTTCGTCCTCCGAACTGGACCTGTTACTTAAGTATCTGGCGTTGATAATCGGAAATACGTGATCGGCTTTGAACCCCTCCTTGCTGCAATTTCTATAGGCAAGATATGGCACCCTGGCAACATGTGAGTTCTCGATCAGAAATCTGGTCAGTCTTTGTCTGATAATCGGAGTAGCTATTGTTGTGAGCGCTCCTCTTCGAGGATCCCAACGTTCGATAGCAAAGTGCAGCGCTAATAATGCTTCGGAGCGGAGATCATCCTGTAATTTTGGGCAGTTGTAGGAATCAGCTACTTTATATGCTAATCTTATATGACAACTCAAAAGCCGTTGGAAGGCTTCGATGTCTCCGTTATTTTTATAGGCATAGAATAGATCTAGCTGCTGCTGGTAGGAGAGCAGTGCGCTTTCCCTCATCATTTCCTGATCTTGCTGGTACAAATCTGCGCCCTCACATCAGATTAGCATTGTAGCGAATGTTGTATGCTATAATCTGGTGTAACAGCCCAGGACCATAAAATACTTCAAAGAAGTAGTTTGTCTCTTCGTCAATCTTCGGCTGTAGCTTGATTTTCTCCTGGGAGCAGCATTTTCTTCCAAAATGAATCCCATATCTATCGTACCAGGTTATATCATCCGGCCCGTTCATGAAGCACTCCCCGTTGATTGTCTCAGTACATGGAAATCTAAAGACATACGTGGGGAACACGTCCAAGATATTTACTCTATACGTACTGCACAGTTCGTTAAGAAACTTCAAGTCAAATCCTGCTGCTTTCGTCTCTGGCCAACGTACCTTTTTCGATGTCGCCAGGTCTGCCTTAAAAGCCAGACTACCGTGAAAGTTACCAAGAACTGGCTCTACACGGACCTTTTTAGTATTTGGATCATATACAAAAACGCGTGCAAAGCGTAAAACATCCGCGTGTACTAGACCTGTAACACATTGCTCTAGATGGTTTGGTAAAAAAATGTCATCATTTTCCCAGACAACTATAATATGCGGATCGCAGTCTTTGAGCGCCCAGTCTAACAGATAGTTGTATTTTGCAGGAAGAGATTCGAATCGGTCTTCGCTTACTTTAATCTTTACTCGTGGATCGTCACTCTCCTCCAGATAGGTGTTACCATCGTCAAGAATATAGAGAAAACGATTTTCGTATGTCTGTTGATTGAATAGCGCGACTGCGTTAGCAGTACAACGCGGTCGCATAAATGTTGGACATAAACAGGCAACACGGCGTTTCATTCTTGTTCCCTTTTCCATCGGCCAAGTGGACAAACTTGATCTTTCCAAAATGCTTTACCTTTGCTTAAAACATTACTGGTGATAAAACATCCACATACGGAGCAACGGTCATCGACTCTGTGCTCGCAGATAGTGCATTGTTTCAGCCGAAATTCCAACTCTTCTCTGGTAACTTCCTTGGCTCCTGTTGCAATATGCTTAGCGATAGCTTTAGCAAAGTTAGCTGCTAGTGTAATAGTTCCTGGCAACTTAGGTTTATCCTCTGGAAGATTAGATAACACAACCAGACCCTGACCCTGCTTGTGAATCTTAATCACAGACCAAGAGAAGTCGGCAGTTTCATGCAAAAATTTTGTGATCCCAGGCATAATACCAGGCTTATTATCTGGTGTCTTTATCCCATACTTATCAGTACGATGGATTAAAATTCTACCTTTGACATTGGGTACTAGTTTCTTAAGAACAGTATATACGGACTCCATATCTGGAAAAATAGGATTATAGATAGCAAGGTCGAAGGTATCCTCTTTAATATCCAACTGATCCAAGCCTATCAGCAACTTGACAGATTTGCTGCTCTCTGCTGCTATACGACCCAGTTCGTTCAATTCTGGTATGAACTTCTTATCCTCGTAAATGGACACAAAAATGTCATTTTCATCCATGCTATCTATGACTACAGCCGTAAAACCTATAGGATCGTCCCCCAGTTCGATGATCTTATCTGCCTGTTTTACATACTCTCGAATAATATCCTTATAGGAATCATCGACATCCGTCGGGAGTGAAAGAACATCGCGAGCAGTTTTACCTCGTTTCAGACTTTCAACGATTTCCTTCCGTATTTCAGTGCCCTGATTCTGTTTGCATCCGCCACAGCCACTCTCCTGTGTGTTCGGTCGTGCCGCTAGCGATTTTTCATATGCTTCCTTCCAACGAGAAAAGATAACTCCTTCCCTATAAGAACGTATCGCTTTCTTACGGTCCTCCTCGCTAAGACTGGCCGTCGCCTTAACAAACTCCGGAGGCAATTCAATCTTTTCCAGTTCTGCATCCGACATGGCAGCAATTCTTCTACGAATCTGCTGTTCCTGTGCGGATAGAACAGAACCACCACTCTCCAGAAATGCTCTATACTGTTCCGGTACAGCAGTTACCTTCATCTCGGCTTGACCTCGATCAGCCTCAACAATTCGTTTCTTCTCAGGGGCATCGTCTGCAATCTCAAAGTATTGCATCGGCCTAACATGATTAATTGGATCGGCGATGAGATATTCCCAGTCTCGCTCGCTAAAGAATCCGGATTTCACGTAGTAAGTATAAACCTCATTCACGTCCAATCCGAGTTCCATAAATCCAATCACATAGTTCCGCACACGATCCCAAATTAAATTAGGATATGGTACCCCTCTTGGACGGAAGAAGCGATGATGCCATCGAAATCCCGGAATGCAGTAAGCTGCTCCTCCATTCCTCCTTACTTTCTCATGAATGTAAAGTTCCTCTGCGCCAAATCCGCGAAAAGCCGGATGAAATCCAGGGAAATACTTTTTATTAACTGCAAAAACACCGGTCCCGACTCCTGGTATTTCGATTGGAGGACCCTCTATATCTTCAGCAGCGGGATTTGTTCCCCAGATCCCCAATAAATTACCTCTCCATTTCCACAAATAATGCGTAGAAAGTGATTTATTGTTTGCTCCTACTAACGGTCCTGACAGGATGTCCCTATCATGTTCGCCCGTCTCAATAACACGCAGTAAATAATCGAAAGCTCGTTCTGCGAAGAGCACGTGAGAGTCGAAAACTACAACCCAATCGTTCGTTGCAGAATCGATAACCTTCTGTTTGGCCGGAGCAGTCCCCTGTGGTTCCTTCAACTCGATCAACCGAACCATTCCAGTGTAGTTTAGCTCCGAAACAAGTCTTTTTATATCAGATGTATCTACCCCCATTGGGTTATTGTTAACAACAATTATCTCCGAATTCTCAAAGACCTTTGTGTGATAAACCTGAAGAGCCTTTAACGTAAAAAACAATCCATCAAAATCATCATATACTGGCGTCCCAAGGGTCAGAAGATTCCTCTTAACCATAAATCTCTCACTCCTCTATACATTCCGAATAAATCACTGACTCCGGATCACAGTCCGCCTCATACACATATTCACAAGTATATCCAGAAGTGCATGTGCTCTCTTCTAGTATATAAGTATAGAACGTACAACGATATTTACAATAACCGTGCGGATATCCAGAAGGCGTTGTTGTAGAAGAAGTTGTTGGGTATGCCGGTGTAGTACCCCAGTTCGTGGTACCAAGCGGTGGAAGCGTGGGCAGAACTTCGGAAGCATCCACACAGGAACCCTCAGCCTCTGTATCCTCTATGCAGGCTACTGCTGGCTCCTGACAGGCGCATGTGCAGCTGGAATATAGCAGATACCACCTGTTATCCAGGCACAAGTAACGACAGATACCAAAGCAGTTCGGTAACGTAGCTGTCGTAGCAAGTGATAATTGTACTTCCAAGATTTCATAGAGAAGCTGAATTGGACTCACCAGTATGTAATCAGGACTCGGGGTCGTGGGTTCTATTGTTACCGACAGGGAATTAAAATCAATTTCAAGATCAATCCCGGAAGACAACGTTATTGGATAACCACCTGTAGCCGAGCACGGTAGGAAATATGTTTCCCCAGCGTTACACGTGAAAGCTAAAAATTCATCACATATATTTGGGGTTACACAGTTATCTTCAATACGATAAAGCGTGTTACCGCTTAGACACAAATAAGCACAGTAGCCTTCGGAATATACTAATGTTGTAGTACTTGTCGTTGTCGATGAGCTGGTGGATCCAGTGGTTCCTGGTTTGTAGCATGGGATGGAATCCACGGAACCTTCTTCCGTACACGGCAAATTCTCAAGGCAGTAGCACTCATCGGTGCATGCATTTGATAGCAATATGTATATACCATCACTGCAAACATAGGTGCAGTCACCACATCCCGAAGGTGCTGGTGTTGTAGATGTTGTGCCTGAACATCGCTGTGTAATATACGTACAAGCAGTTAGTGGGTCGCAAGCAGTGGTTGGTTCGACGCACGTACATCCCGATGGACAGGCTTGAACGTTTGTCCAGACAAATTCCCCTTCGGTGGTATCATAGCGGCAGTACCAACGACAAATGTAGGAACTGCAATTACTGGAAGGTGCTGCTGTGGTCGTAGTAGATGTAGTTGTTGACGATGTTGTAGCTGGCGGCGTATAACCACAGAGTGTTTCGATCTCCTGGCAGATATTGGTAAATGTACAATCACTCTCTGGAGGTTCACACTCGCAGGGAGAATCGCAATCTACAACAAGCTCCCAGGACAATAAGCCCGTACACCGCCACACGCAAACCCGTCCATAGCATGGCGGAGCCGTGGTCGAAGCTGCATCCAGCACGCAATCGACAGTTTCATACACGTCCGCAAGGGAAGCATTGCATTCGCAGTCTGGTTCTGGGCACTGGTATTGTGGATTTAAACAACCCTGAATTAATTCCCATGACGAACCATTACAGAACCAAACACAGGTTGGTCCTGTATCATTATCTTCCTCTACTAGCATGCTGCATGGGACGGTGGAGTAGTACGTCTGAATGTTTGCTATGTTTGAACCTTCATACTCCGGCTCGTGATATCTCCAATAGCCCTCGGGGTCCTTACCAGAACAGGCAATCAGATAGGCCCACTCAGAATCGCAACTATATCCGCCATGACAATTAGTGGCATGTATAGAAACATAGTACTCCCCTGTATCAAGCCGTGTTACGCACTGATAGACGCAGGTTCTGTTACCGAACTGCCTCCCCGTCAAATCGTGTGATAATCTACAGTTTGTCCGTACTTGCTCCAATTCATGACATGCATTACAGTTATACGCGGGTTCCTCACAGTGACCGTCCTCGCAGTTAGGTCCTGCTACTAAAATCCACTCGTATTCATCATAAGGGGTATGAATGCAGAGCCAGATACACTTTCTATCTGGCAGTCGCTTACAGCAATCAGCCACCTGTAATCCAGTTATTTCTATAGGGACTCCTCTGTCCGTGCTCTCGTCGCACGGTATTACTTCCTCCAGATAAATACAACGATTACCGGTATACTGCCAGAAATACATGTATGATTGAGTATTGGGGTCCCATTCCTGCTCGCACCTGGAATAGCAATACGAGACTAGATCATATCGACATGGATAGGCTACTATTCTACCTTCCACGCTTGAGAAACAATTAACACCAGCCGGTACCTGTGGGCATGTCCCGGATGTACAGTCTATGATTTTGACCCACTGATAGATGTCGGGGCTGACTTCTGTGCATCGCCAGGCGCAGTCATTCGTTGATTTTGGTACGCAGTTTGTCAGTACCTGCATACCGTGCGTACAGGACTCTCCGTAGTAGCGGCTGGGGTGAAAGCATTCGCAGGAACCGTCAGAATATTCAAAGCATCTACTTCTTCCAGTGTACGCAACACTGGCGATACTAATGTCCAAAACTCCATCTATACAAGACCAGTAACAATTCTCTCTAGGACACTCAGACGCAGAAATTGCTCGAACGCACCATGCGATATAAATATCGTCTTCTGTACACTCCCCATCCGGTTCCGGAAAGGCTGGATCAACTGGACAAATATATCCTGATATGCAATCGGACCAGATCAACCTCCAATGGCTATCTTGACACCGATAAGTACATTGCCCTATAGTAGGCGCTTCTGTTGTAGTAGTCGATGGTGGAGCTGAAGTTGGTTCTGAAGTAGTTGGTGCTGAGGTAGTTGGTGGAGCTGAAGTTGGTTCAGAAGTAGTTGGTTCTTCTGAAGTGGTTGGTGCTGCTGAAGTGGTTGGTTCTTCTGAAGTGGTTGGTGCTGCTGAAGTTGGTTCAGAAGTAGTTGGTTCTTCTGAAGTGGTTGGTGAAGCTGAGGTTGTAGCGCACGTCACGCAACTAGTATAGTCCGACTGCCCATATGCGTATCCATAATGTTCTGGACTGCTGCAACAACAATTGGGTGGGGCACCATCATCCTGGCACGAAGCAGTCAGGGCCCAACTGAATCCCGTCCACATCCACCAGCAAAAATAACCAGAACACGACATGATATGAACCGTGCAGTCTAACTAATTTTGTACTTTACCGCCAGTGAAGGTCCGGAAAGAATTGGCTATTCCAGACTAGCCAGTTTATCACCGACAGAATCAAAAATAGACAGGTCTTCAGTACCAACTCCTAAAAATCTCGCTGCCACGTGTGCCAGGCTTCTGGTTGGAGTCTGCATTCTGTTATAGATCGCACGCTCAACTCCAGCTAATATAGCCATCTGGATATTGCTGGACAGAATATGCCCCTGTTCTCCGCCGGTAGAGTATAGCTCCAGGATATTAGCGGCTAAATCTTTACGAGAGAATACCCCAAGCTCTTTGTACTGTGTCCCCTTCGTTTTAAGCCCAAAGGTCATCCACTCCCCGTTTAACAATCCCCCGGAAGGAAAATCCTGCCC
>Ga0209720_1001171_pt1 | contig 23110 bp, 25 predicted proteins | sample AD_JPNMR3_MetaG_FD_184426 | JGI IMG/M metagenome (GOLD analysis project Ga0209720, IMG submission 184426) | Active sludge microbial communities of municipal wastewater-treating anaerobic digesters from Japan - AD_JPNMR3_MetaG (SPAdes) (version 2) | ecosystem: Engineered > Bioreactor > Anaerobic...
AAATGCAGAAATCATTGCTGCAAAATCGGTCGATTCGTTGCAATATTCTTCCACTGTGATGAGAGCAGGCATACGGTTCTCTGAAACTAGTGGATATGATGCCATCATGACGATAGTAGCCGAAAGTTTTGCTGGTACTATTGAATCCATACGTGTATTGGAGCAGCACTGGCGTACTGTTGCATTTGACACATTTGATCGTGAATTACTGAAATACAGTGACAGCATGGCGCTGTATTCATTTGTTACACGGGACAATGTAGAACTCAAAGGTATGGAACTTTTGCTTGCAAAAGAAAATAGGGGATATTGTGTGAGGATTTTTACTACAAAAGAGCGGTATGATCTTTACAAAGAAACCATGCTTACAATTATCAATAGCTTTTCAACCCCTTGATCGGAGCGAATACACCATTGCCGTTTCAGTACAATTATCCCTGTGCTGACAGTACTGGCAATCCTTCCATATTTTGTCGGGGAGTGTTTCTTTGGCAACTGCCATAAATCCTACTTTTTTAAAGAAAGAAGGATTATAGGTAAGGCAAAAAATTTTTGCATCCTTGTGTTGCTGCAATATATCATTTACTGCATGTTCTACAAGTTGTTTCCCAATACCCTTATGGTGATACCTGCTGTCAACTGCAAGTGACCTTATCTCAAAAAGCTTAGTATTATATTTATACTGTGAAACAACACCAATAATTTTTTTTTGGGCGATAGCAACTGTAAATGAGTCGCTGGTTTTTTCAATTTCCTCTTTACTTCGTGGAAGCAGTATGCCCTTTTTTACATACGGGGAAAGCAAGGCAAGAATTTGTTCTGCATCATCACTGGTAGCTTTTCGGATAGTAATCTTCATTATAAAAAATCAGCGTTTTAGAATAATAGCATTACTGAAGTTGCCATTTTTAGATTGTTCCATGATTATTTTCAATGATTTTTTTGCATCCTGCAGTGAGGTGTAGGGGCCTGCATATACGTTATACCGATCTTTGTTTTTTGCAATGATAACGCGTTGTCCTGTTTTACTTAATATTTGAGCTAATGCGGTGGCTTCATCCCTGGTATAAGCATTGCCAACCTTGATGGCATACGGGTATTCTGATTTTGGAAATTGTGGCTGCTGTTTGGGTTCAACCAGTTTTTTTGCTTTCTGGGCAGCATTGGTCAATGCTACTTTTGTCTGGGGATCAATAATCGGTTTATTTGTGCCTCCTGCAAATTTAATGCCAACAACAAGCCCTGCAGTAAAAGACATTATTATTAGAGCAATAATAATTGTCAGCATTCTATGTGCTTTTTTCTGTGAAAAAGATCTGGGTGTTGCATAGTTTTGCGGTATTGTATATTCGCGGTAATCCTGTGGATTGTAATCAGTATAGAAGTTTTTATTATTTGAGTGAAAATCAAAATTCTGCATATTCTATCAGACCTTTTGTGATAAAATTTTATAATGTGTAGTACAAAGAATATCGTCATTAATTGAATGGTGTATTAAGGAATTAATTAACAGCAGATTTTAATTTTTCTATTTCCTGTTTTGAAAGAACTCTGTATTTACCCACAGGCAGATTTCCCAATGTAATGGGCCCGTACTTAATACGGATAAGACTTATTACCTCATAGCCAAGCATTGAAAACATCATACGCACCTGTCGTTTTTTGCCTTCGGTTATGGTTATGGTAACTATCGTCCATTCATCATTTATTGGAACAATTGTTGCGGGAAGTGTTTGTGTGCCATACAGTTCAATACCGTGTTCTATTGCCATTTTATGATCATCACGTAATGGTCGATCAAGCGTGACCTGATACGTTTTTGGCACCTTGAACCGTGGGTGGGTTAGTTTGTAGGCTAAATCCCCATCATTGGTAAACAGCAGCAGGCCTTCGGTATCCTTATCAAGCCTTCCAACGGGAAACGTACCTTGTTCTATGTAGTGTTGTGGAATCAGTTGCAACACAGTAGGACGATTTCGTTCATCTTTTGTGGTGGTGAGATACCCCTTAGGTTTATTCAGTATAAGGTAATGGTAGGCTTGAACAGGCAGCAAAACTTGCCCTCTATACATAACTATATCATTATTAATATCTACCTGATAAGAAAGGTCGGTCATAGGTAGACCGTTGACATATATCTGGCCTTTTTTTATAATCTCTTCGGTTTTTCTGCGTGAGCCCAGTCCGCATAATGAAAGGTATTTATTGATTCGTATTTTTGTTCTGGTCATCTGATAGTACACCTTCCTGTGTGTCCGGAACAGTTGATTCGGGAGCTATATTGGGCATAGAATCTTTAAATTCAGCAATTTTTTTAAATTCAATCTTTGGATCCTGCAGGCTTTCTACTAACTGATATGAATTTCCTCTTTTAATGAAGTACAAATTTTTGCCAAAACTGGTGCCATCCAAAAACATAACCTCATTTGTTCTAAAATTAAGAGAATAGCTTCCCTCTATTCCTTTAGTCCCTTTTCTGTATGATTTATATGATCCATCAGGGTAAAGTTCTAGGGCGTGTTCGGTAAAATCACCACTTTTGTTCACACTCCACCATTTCCCTGAAATATCTTTTCGCACAGTTTCAGCTTCTTTTTTCCATAAGCTGTTAACATAGCGTTCAATTGCAGCATCAGAGGCATTGATCTGTAAAGCTAATGATGATCCAAAAATCCACCCCTTTATCCTATTGGGTAGCATAACCTTGTACCAGTAATCCAGCTGGCCTCCCACCCACTGCTTTTCTCTGGAAACATCAACTATGGTAACGATAGTCCCTTTATTAACAGTCGTAACTCTTGAAGAAAATATATGTGGGTCAATACGGACTGATGTAGCATCATTTATCACAACAGCTTTTGTGGTAGAAGAAGCTGCATGGATGTCATTATGTGACTTGCTGCACTGGGAAATAGCAAGCATTGCAATTAGTATATAGATACATTTTGATTTCATTGCTTTACCCTTGTATAGTAAATTTTATTGCCATATATGTGAAACGTACCATTCAACTATGAAACAAGAATTGTTCCTGATATGTCATTTCGAATCCCGATTTTATCGGGATGCTTGTGTAATAAGATTTCTCCTCACTGCGTTCGTCGAAATGACAATGAAAAAACAGTTCGTCGAAATGACAATGAAAAAAAAATTCATCGAAATGACGATATAAAAAAGTTCGTCGAAATGACAGCGTTTAGTTACCCTAACAAAGTGTACTGTTGCCACTACAAAGTTTCCCACCATTAGTTGTACTGTTACAAAAGTAAAACCTTTACAGGTTAAAACTATGTTACAGTAACTATCGCCCAAAAAAATAATTTGGATGTAATGATATATGAAGAAAACACTGTATTTAGTCAATAAACTTTTAATGAGAAAGCTTTTTAAAGAATTTAGCTTGACGCTATACGGTTCTGGCTTGATTATATGAGGGAATACAGTGCAATGAGTGGTTAACGGTAATGAGAATTAAGGATTTGCTTGAAGGGCGTGTTGCAACGTGGTCCAATCTGATATCAGTAGTACGGGTACTTTTGGCGCCTGCCATTGCTGTTGCGTTGTACTATGAACGCATGACAGGGGATATCTGGTACTGTAAGGTTGCAGTGGCGCTGTATCTTGTTGTTGCAGTTTCAGATTTTATTGATGGTATGGTAGCACGATTGCTTCATCAGGTATCGCGGTTAGGACAGTTTTTAGACCCTGTAGCAGATAAATGTGTCATACTCATTGTGGCTGTTACCCTTTATTATTTCAGGCAATTCCCATTGTGGATGATTGTCCTCATCCTCATCCGTGATATTACCCATATCATTGCAGGCTTTTATCTTTTTTATGCACATGATATTCAGGTGCGGCCAAGTATTGCAGGGAAATGTATGGTTGTTATCATGGGACTTTGTGGTTTAATTTTCATTGTTAATCCTTTGCATACGTTTGCTGGCTACACATTACAGCAAATATCATTACTGTTAGTTGTACTATTCATGGTGGTTTCATCAATAAGTAACTGGCGTATCTATTCCAAATTTTACTTTACAGGCAAGCGATAGTACCTTACAACAAATCAATGCTGAAATCCCGTGACATTGTTAAGCGCATTACCCGCTGTGTAATTCTTCTTTTGAATATAGCCTTTATACCTGTTTATTCTGACATATATTCGCAGGATAGTATCGCGCTACCTGTAAAGATTGTTTCAGGTAATGCTTATATATCTGAATATGATATTCGAACACTGCTGCCGGTACAATCGTCATTTGACATACTGCTACAGCGCGGGAAGATAATGCGTGGTCCACGATTTGCAATCTATACGGTTGGCATGTCGGTTGCGCTATCAGGTGACATGCTGCTTAGAAGTGAGTATCCTGTTACACGCATGCAGGGAGAAGTTTTGATTCCTTTAGATATTGCTCTGCCAATGATAGAAAACCTGCTGGAAGGGTATGCTGTTGCCATACAGGGCAACAGTATCGTTATCAAAAAGGAAGCAGTGGTACCACAGGAAAAACAAAAAGAAAAAAAGCCATTACCACACGTATCAAAAGATGCTATTGGATTTATTGTGGTGGATGCAGGACATGGTGGAAAAGACCCTGGAGCAATTGGTAAAAGCGGCATTAAAGAAAAGCTTTTAACATTACAGATTGCGCGAGAGGTTGCATTAGAGCTACAGAAAAAATTGCCAGGTATTGATGTGGTAATGACAAGAACCACCGACAAATTTTTAGAACTGGGTGAGCGTACTGAAATAGCAAACAGGTTGCTTAAAAAAGGCGTCAATGGAATATTTGTAAGCATACATTGCAATGCAGCTGTTGTGAGTAAAATTTCAGGTTTTGAAACCTATTATCTTTCGCAGAATCCTTCAAATGAAGATGCCCGTACCACTGCAGTACTGGAAAACAATGTCATTGTTTTTGAATCTCCTGAAAAGCGCAAGCGCTACAGTGATGTTGCCATTATCGAAGCGCTCATGCTTACCACGCAGATTCAAAAAGAAAGTTTACTCCTTGCATCCGCAATTCAAAAAGGCCTTGACAGAAATATCAGTGAATTTAAATCAAAAGGTGTCAAAAAGGCTGATTTTTTTGTATTGCGTGGCTGCCTTATGCCATCAGTACTTGTTGAGGTCGGCTATATTACCAATACAAAAGAAAAAGGTTTTCTGACCAGTAAAAATTATCAAAAAAAGCTTGCACGTGGTATAACTGAAGGCATTATGCGTTTTATTAATACATACAATAAAACAGTATTGAATAATTAATGTGTGCGATAGTTACCAGTGCATAGTGATTACTGTAATGGTATAGTAGAAAATAAATTTTCCATATCACACTGTGAAGGGATGATACTGTATGAACCATAAACGTTCTTTTGACAAACTGAAAACCGCATATAAAAAGTATAAAGAAAAAACCTGGCTATTGTATAATACATTAATAGAACAATGCAGGCACTATTATACTGCTTTTGTTGAACTTGTAGTTAATCCGCAAGCAGACACCAAAAAGCGCTACCGCATGGTACTGTTAGCAGTCAGCATACTATGTATTATTGATTATGCTGCCATATCAGTTCTTACTGACAAAAATATATTTGATATTTATCCATCGTTGCCTGCACTGGATACCCGTGAAACAATAGACATCTTTGTTGCCGATTTAGATGCAAAATCTATTCTGAAAGAAACACGGCAAGTATTACTGCCACAGAATAATGAAAGCAAGGTAAGACGGCTTGTTAAGCTTGTAGCCGAAGGATCAGAGTTTGAAAATACCCGTGCCATAGCGCCTATTGATATTGTTGTGCGCCATGTATGGTTTTATGACACTACCTGTATCATAGACTGTGAGCTGGGTACAATAGAAGGTCAGGTGCCCTATATTCCGGATTCATTCAAAGCATTTAATAAGGCACTGGAACAAACAATAAGTCGTAATATACCGGGCATTACCAGAGTTGTTCTTCTGGAACATGGTATATATGGCAAGAATCTGTGGTAGATATTATTCAGGCCACACGCCTTCAAACACTTCTTCTGCCGGGCCAGTTAAATACACGTGGTTATCCTTTTCATTCCACTCTATTGTCAAATCACCACCGGAAAGATGAACGTTAAGTTTACGAGATGTTTTTTTGGTAAGTACACCTGCCACAGTTACTGCTGATGCTCCGGTTCCACAGGCTAATGTTTCACCACTACCGCGTTCCCATGTACGCTGTATTACTTCTTTTTCATTAACTATCTCTACAAATTCAACGTTGGTACGGTTAGGGAACAGTTCATGGTTCTCTATCATTGGTCCATATTTTTCTACGGGAAAATTTTTGACATCTTCAACGTAAATAACGGCATGGGGGTTGCCCATTGAAACAGCAGTTATTGGAAATTTAACACCATCAACATGTATTTCTTCCTCAATAACCATGCCGGGGCTGCCTATCATGGGGATTTTATCTCTAAGTAAAATTGGTTCCCCCATATCCACGGTTACTGTATGCACTTTGCCCCTTTTTACGGTGCATTGCAAATATTTAATACCAGCTAATGTTTCAACTGAAATATTTGTTTTCTTAGTTAATTTGTGATCATACACATACTTGGCAAACGCACGGATTCCGTTGCCACACATCTCTGCTTCGCTACCGTCAGCATTAAACATGCGCATTCTGAAATCAGCCCTTTTGGAGGGTAGAATTAAAATCAACCCATCAGAACCAACGCCAAAATGGCGATCACTCATTGCAATGGCAAGTTTCCGGGGATTTTTTACAGGGTATTTTATTGAGTTTATGTAAATATAATCATTACCAATGCCATGAAGCTTTGTAAATGGTATCATAGGTGCCTCTTTTACTTTTTGTTTTTAATTTGTTTCCTTAAACATGTATACGAAATGCTGTTTTGTGTCAAGAAAATGTTTATGGTGGGCGATAGTAACCTGAAAATAAAAAAATTGTTGCAATAATGTGTTGACTTGAATTGTAAGGTTTAACTTTGTTAATACCATGACCATCAGGCAGTATTGTGTGTAAATCATGCGACGGTATCAGGTAAATAGGAAATTTAGCAAAAAATCGTACATTAATGCGGGTGATTTTTTTGTGCGGATCATTAATTTTTTTGAGGATATCCTGTATGCGCTGGAATTGCGTTTTGGCAATGTACGGCCTATCATCATTGGCATTATAGCAGGTGCTGTCATAGCATTTACCGTTATTCTGGTTATAGATTTTTATAAAGTACGGGCGCTTGCCCATTACACACCGTATCAGACTACAAAGATTTATGATAAAAATAATGTACTGGTTGCTGAATTTTTCAGGGAAAAGCGTGAGGTTGTTCCCCTTAAAAGAATTCCTCCTTATGTTGTGCAGGCGTTTATTGCTATGGAGGACAATGAATTTTATGAACATTTTGGCATTAACCCCAAAGGCATTGTAAGGGCTTTTTTTGTTAACCTTGTTTCAGGGCGCGTTAAACAGGGTGGCAGCACCATTACACAGCAGCTTGCAAAGATTTTGCTTACTTCTGGTGAACGTTCACTATACCGTAAGGTAAAGGAAGCGTTTATTTCACTCATGATTGAGTTGTTTTATACCAAAGATGAAATTATGGAGATGTACTTAAACCAGATTTTTTTGGGGCATGGAACGTATGGCGTTGAATCAGCAGCAAAATTTTATTTTGGTAAGCATGTGTGGGACCTTAATCTGGCTGAATGTAGCCTTCTTGCCACACTGCCATCTGCTCCCAATGTACTATCGCCCCTAAAAAACCCTCGTCTTTCTATGGAACGCCACAGGGTTGCACTTGCCAAGATGGTTGATATGGGCTTTATCACAGTACCACAGGCTGAAAAAGCATATCTTGATTTCTGGCCGGATTATTTAGCATACATTAATGATTTGCCACCAACCATGACAACATGGTCATCGCGTGTGAACAAAGCACCATGGTTTACCGAGCACATACGCCGCATACTGGTTGCAAAGTTTGGCGAAAAAGCAGTGTATGAAGATGGTCTTACCGTGTACACCACACTGGATGTTGATAAACAGCAGTGTGCACAGAGGCTTTTGAAAGATGCCGTTGAAAAGCAGACGGTAATTTCACGCAGTCTGGCATTTGATAATGATGAGTATGTATCTAACCGCTTTGCTGATGAAGTAACGTTATTGAATATGTTATTTGGTTTGCCAGCAATAAAGAGCAGTGGATCAGCTGAAAAACGGAAGTTTAACCGGTATATGAAGGATGGCTTATTGTGGGAATTGCAGGCATTAAACCTCATTGCAGGTCTTGACACGGTTGAGGATGCACTGCAGCAGTATTTTGAGGGAAGCTGGGACCAGAAAGAATTTATGAATGTGGAAGGTTGCCTCATTTCAATAAACCCAACCAATGGCTACATTGAGGCAATGGTTGGTGGAAGCGATTTTACCAGCACCAATCAGCTTAACCGCGTCATGCAATCAAAACGGCAGGCAGGCTCGGCCATAAAGCCGCTTTTATATACTGCGGCAATTGATTCAAAGAAATTCACCGCTGCCACAACCATTATGGATTCACCCATTCTGTATTTAGACCTGGAGGGTGGCGACTGGATACCGGAAAACTATGAAGGCGAATATTACGGCCTGGTGACATTACGCCGTGCGCTGGCGCTGTCTATTAATGTGGTTTCGGTACGTATTGCTGATGCTCTGGGTATTGATACGGTACTCAATTATTTTGCAAAGTTGTTGAAACTATCACGCAATGAATTGAAGGAAAGAGTGCCGCGCAATTTTTCTATTGCACTGGGATCTTTTGAAGTTAGTCCTTTTGAGTTATCCCGTGCATATGCTATTATTGCCAATAACGGAAAAAATGTTATACCGTACTCAATACGGTATGTACAGGACAAAGCAGGCAATATCATCTATAACCCTGAAGAGGAAATAATGGCTGAGCTTGCACAGCAGGAAAAAGATGGAACCATTCAGATAATACCGCCTGAAGTAGCACGTATAGTGATAAGCCTCATGCAATCGGTCATTTCATCCGGTACGGGGCGTGGTGCTGCAATCGGAAGGCCTGTTGCAGGGAAAACCGGCACCACCAGTAACTATCGCGATGCATGGTTTGTTGGATTCACACCGCAGCTTGTTACCGGTATATGGATGGGATATGATGGCAAAGGATTGTCGCTTGGTCCGGGACAATCGGGTGGTGCTGTGGTAGCACCAGTGTGGGGACAGTATATGAGCTGTGCATTACAGAAGGAGCCGGTACTGGACTTTGGGGTATATGGCAATATCACCACGGTGAAAGTGTGTGCAGAATCAGGGCTTTTGCCATCATATTCTTGCAAAAAGGTTATTGATGAGCTTTTCATCCCGGGGACTGAGCCACAGGAAGAATGTACTAAATGTGCAACTGGTTCTCCATTGCCCACAACAAAAATACCTCATATCAATGTATCCGAAAAACAGAAAGAGCAGATATTAAAGAAGATGAAGAAAAAGGATGATACTATCCTTGATTCTATAGATAATATGATACGGTGATTACTATGGATATCACAAAATTTTATATTACACCTGACAATACTGCACTGTTTATTATTGATGTGCAGGATAGTTTGTTTAACTCAATGGAATATGAGATGCGAAAAAAAGTGGCAAAGAATGTAGGCATTCTCATTGAGCTGGCCAAGCAGTATAGCCTTCCCATAATCCTTACCGAACAATACCGCAAGGGACTGGGACCCACAATCAAGGAGTTGATGGATCGCCTGGAGGGAGTGGTTGCATTTGATAAGCTGGCTTTTGATTGCATGAAAGATAATACCATTCGAGAGCAGGTTACCAGGATAAAACGCACCAATATCATTTTGTGCGGCATTGAAACACATATATGTGTACTCACCACGGCTCTGTCACTGCTTAAAGAAAATTATAATGTCATCATTGCATCAGATGCGGTGTGTTCGCGACGCACTCACGAATGGGAAATGGCAATACATGCACTCAGACAGGCAGGTGCAATAGTCTATCCCACGGAAACAATATCATTTATGATTCTGGAAAAGGCAGGGACAGAACGTTTCAAACAACTATCGCCCCTGTTCAAGTAGCTTATGGGGTATCCCACAGAACTGTGTGGGCATCAAACACAGGGCCATCAATGCAGGCGCGTCTGTAGCCATTGATGGTTGCCACAGCGCATCCTGAGCAAAGGCCAACGCCGCAGCCAAAGTATCGTTCAAGTGAAGCTTCAATGGGTATGTGCGATAGTTCCCGGGAAAGGCGTTTCATCATAATTTCAGGGCCGCAGGTGTACACAATATCAAACTTGTGTTTTGCCACAATGTCTTTTGCCACATCAATGGGATTGCCCTTAATACCCAAGCTTCCATCATCCGTTGTTACAATACATGTGTGCGATAGTTCCTGATACCTATCTAGCAAAAAAATGTGAGATGCTGAACGCGAACCATAGATATAGGTAACCTGAGTATTTACTCTACGTAGCATTTTGGCTAAATAATACAGTGGTGCATTTCCCACACCACCACCAACCAGTAAAGCCTTTTTGCCAGTAACTACTGAAAACCCTTTGCCAAATGGTCCAATACAATCTACAGGGCCAGGATGCAGGGCAACTATCCTTTCTGTGCCTTTGCCAACCACACGGATGACAATGTGTATGGTAGTTTGGTCATGGTCAAAAATGGAAAATGGCCGGCGTATGAGCGGATCAGTAGATGTATTTACTTTTATGTTAATAAATTGTCCCGGGATACTTTCTTTAGCGTCACAATGTAACGTCAGCAGATAATGATCGTCTGCTACCGGTTTTGTCTCAATAAGCGTAAACATACTGCACCTCATGTATTTACATACAGTACACTATAGCATGGGCAAATCTGGCAATATTAATTTTTATTATCTTGACTTTGCATAGACAGGGTGATACTTGTTTTATCAGGTAAACAGGAATGATTGTTGCAATGAGTAAACTTACGCCATATGAAGAAAAATTGATTAATGACTTTGTAGAATATATTACCAGTGTTCCGTATGTCAATAGTATTGTAGTGTATGGTTCCCGTAGTAAGGGTGTAAGTAATGAATACAGTGATGTGGATATTGCTGTTGTGATAGATAATTTACACAATAGCAAAAAAGTGGAAAAATTAATTGAGCAATGGAACATTGATAATTCACCGGAAATACTGGTCCATTTTCTTGTTATTGATACTAACAATTTGCATTCATCAGCAATTGGCAAAGAAATTGAAAAAGGTGACACTGTATGGTTGAGACAACGCAAGGGTTAGATGACATTTTTACTCTTATAGAAAGTAAACTGAAAGGTTTCATTGTAAATTACAATGCTCACAATTACCGTGAATGTGTTACAGCATTATTTCACGTAGCTGAAGGCCTTGTGAGGTATGTGCTTGCAACACGGGGTTATTTCCCAATTTCCCATGAAGGAATACAGGTGTTACTTGCGCAGCATTTTATTAAACCAGGTTCGGTTAAAAAGAATGTATATAATTACCTGACTAACCTTTACATGCGAAGAAAGGATGCTGATTACAAAGGTTTTGTTTCTTTTGATAGTGATGATATAAAGATATACTGGCAGTGGGTTCTTGAGATAGTTGATGAATTTCAAAGTTTTCTTGATGAGATCCATAAACAAAAAATAGATGAACTTGTTACAGAGGGGAAAACGTTGGTACTTAAAAAGTGATTTTTAGAACAAATTCTTATAATTTTATGTTGATAAAATATCACTATACGTAATACAACGACATTATGAATAATAATGTGTACATCCTTTAAAAGCGATAGGAATGCACAAAATAATTATTTGTACAACAGGTGAAAACTATGGCAAAAAATTCAGAACTTATTTTATCAATTGATGCCGGAACACAGTCCATAAGAGCAATAGTCTTTAATTTACAGGGAAATGTTGTTGATATAGTAAAAACTCCAATAGAACCGTATTTCAGTAATTATCCTGGCTGGGCTGAACAGGACCCTGAATATTACTGGAAAACGTTGTGCACCACTACAAAAAAACTTTTTGCAAAAGGGAAGGTAAAAAAGGACGCTATCCGGGGCGTTACGTTGACCACACAACGTGATACGGTGATTAATGTGGATAAAAACGGCAAGCCACTGAGGCCTGCTATTGTGTGGCTTGATCAGCGCCGTGCTGATAAGTCGATTGTTAAATTGCCATGGTATATAAAAGCGGGATTAAGACTTGTAAATATGCTTGATGCGGTAGAGTATTTTATCACGGAGGCTGAAGCAAACTGGATACGTCAGTACCAGCCAGAAATATGGGAAAAGACATATAAGTTTTTATTGTTATCAGGATTTTTTACATACAGATTAACCGGTGATTTTGTTGATTCAACGGGCTGCCAGGTTGCATTTATTCCCTTCGATTATAAAACACAGGATTGGGCACCTGCCTCTGATTTAAAGTGGAAGCTTTTTCCCATGAGCAGGGATACTCTGGTGCGGCTGGTGAAACCTACTGAAGTGTTAGGCTATATAACCAAAAAAGCTTCTAATGAAACGGGAATACCACAGGGTTTGCCTCTTATTGCCGGTGCAGCTGATAAAGCATGTGAGGTGTTAGGTTCGGGCTGTTTAACACCAAACATAGCCTGTTTGAGCTATGGCACCACTGCAACGGTAGAAACAACCAATACTCAATATGTTGAAATCATTCCGTTCTTTCCTCCATATCCCAGTGCAGTACCAGGATCCTATAATACAGAGGTAATGGTGTACAGAGGCTTCTGGATGCTGAGCTGGTTTGTAAAGGAGTTTGGTGCACGTGAAGAACTTCAGGCTAAAAAGATGGGCATAAAACCTGAAGCACTGTTTGACAGGCTGGTAAAGGAAGTACCACCTGGTTCAATGGGGCTGACATTGCAGCCATACTGGTCACCCGGTGTTAAGATTCCTGGTCCTGAGGCAAAAGGTGCTATCATTGGATTTGGTGATGTCCACACTCGTGTGCACATTTACCGTGCAATACTTGAGGGATTAGCGTATGCACTGCGTGAAGGTGCAGAACGCACACAAAAGCGCAACAAGGTGCCTATTGAAAAATTGCGCGTTTCAGGTGGAGGTGCCCAGAGCGATGTAGCCATGCAGCTGACAGCTGATATTTTTAACCTTCCAGCAGAGAGGCCACATACGTTTGAAACATCAGCACTTGGTGCTGCAATTGATGCTGCAGTGGGTTTGAAGATGTATCCTGATTTTAAAACTGCTGTTAGTGCCATGACACGGGTTGGTAAGGTGTTCTACCCCAATCCCAAAGATGTTGCTATCTATGATAAGCTATATAAGAAAGTTTATAAAAGATTGTACAACAGGTTGCAACCTTTGTATCAGGATATACGTGATATAACAGGCTATCCAGAAAAACGATAGCATCACTATACTATGCGCTGGGAAGTATATGGAAACTGTATCGGGTGTACTATGTGAGGTTTGCCATGCAAAAGAAGCGGTTGTCCGCTGTGATGGGTGTGGCAAAGCGTTATGCAAAGAATGCCGCGTATTTGATATCTGGTGCTACGGATGTGGGCATGGCAATACCAAAGCCTTCTGTAAAAAGTGTAACGATGATCCAGCTATAAATATCTGGAAAACACCTGTGTAATTTACATGTTATCGGCAACTGCCTGGCCAAATTCTGAACATTTAAGAAGAGTTGCACCTTCCATCTGTCGTTCCAGGTCGTAGGTTACGCGCTTCTGTTGTATGGTTTTTTCTAAGCCTTTTATGATTAAATCAGCAGCTTCCTTCCATCCCATGAAACGCAGCATCATCTCCCCTGAAAGAATAAGAGAACCGGGATTAACCTTGTCCTGATTTGCATATTTAGGTGCAGTGCCATGAGTAGCTTCAAATACTGCTGCATTATCGCCAATGTTTGCACCTGGTGCCATACCAAGGCCACCAACCTGTGCTGCCAGTGCATCTGAAATATAGTCGCCATTCAAGTTAGGAGTAACAATGACATCAAACTCATCGGGACGAAGCAAAACCATCTGAAACAGCGCATCAGCAATGCGGTCTTTTATAACAATCTTCCCTGCTGGTACCTTTCCGTTATAGGTAGACCAGAGTTCATCTTCGGTAATAATGTAACGTGCAAATTCTTCTTTTGCTGTCTGGTATGCCCAGTCGCGGAATGCACCTTCGGTAAATTTCATAATGTTGCCTTTATGCATGATTGTCACACTTGGACGATTGTTATCAATGCAATAGCGGATGGCTGCACGCACTATGTTTTTTGTATTTTCTATGCTTATGGGTTTTACACCAATGCCTGTATCATAGCTTAATGACTGCCCCATTTCGTTGTTTAAAAAATCAATAATCTTTTTTGCCTCTGGAGTTCCCTGCTTCCATTCAATGCCCGCATACACATCTTCCATGTTTTCTCTGAATATCACCATATCAACTTTTTCAGGATTTTTCAGCGGGCTAGGCACACCAGCTAAATGGCGTACGGGCCGAACGCATGCATAAAGTTTAAGTACCTGGCGCAATGTAACATTAATGCTTCGTATGCCACCACCTACTGGTGTGGTAAGAGGACCTTTGATTGCAACTTTATATTTTTTTATTTTTTCCAGTGTTTCTTCGGGAAGCCAGCTTCCAGTCATGTTGAATGCCTTTTCGCCAGCAAGAATTTCCTGCCATTGTATGGTGCGCTTGCCACCATAGGCTTTCTTCACTGCTGCATCCAGCACAATCTTTGTTGCTCGCCAGATATCGGGACCGGTGCCATCGCCTTCTATGAAAAGTACTACAGGGTTGTCAGGTACTTCGATGTTGCCATTTTCATATTTGATTATTTCTTCCATAGCCTCACTCTTTCGTATTGGATTTAGTATCGGTAACTATCGCCCATATAGTATTATGAGGCGATAGTCCCTGATAATGTGCTAACTTTTAAAACGATATCAATGATGTGTATCTTTTGTGGTAAAACGATTTCTAACAATATAGCACAGTATAAAGTATTTGACATTAGTTTTTGTAAAGGCACAAAATGTCAAAAGAAAAAAATGAAAAAAGGTTTGATGTGTACGATAGTATTTTAGAAAAACCTAAAATACAGTGGTTTAATTATAATCACAGACTATTACAGTAGATTGTAAGCGTTACGAGGATTATAAGTCAAGCCCGGAATGAACTTGACTTACGTCGGGAAATTCTATTTTTATGGGAGGACTTACAGCATGAAAGAACTTATCATTATTGGTGCCGGACCTGCAGGAATGGCAGCATCAATCTATGCGATGCGTGCAGGGCTTGATACGCTGGTACTGGAAAAAATATCCCCTGGCGGACAGGTTATGCTGACGTATGAAATTGAAAATTATCCAGGCTTTGTTGAACCTGTTGAAGGCTGGCAACTGGCAAGCAACATGGAACAGCAGGCACGCAGGTTAGGGGTAACCATAGAAAGCAAAGATGTGGAACAGATACGTAAAGTACAGGATGTATTTGAAATAAAAACAACAGATGGTAGCGTTCTTACAGCGCGTTCAGTGATTGCAGCAACCGGTGCATCTCTCAAACGCCTGGGTGTTCCGGGCGAAAGTGAATTTACCGGCAGAGGTGTTTCATACTGCGCTACCTGCGATGCAGCTTTTTTTAAGGATATGGTAACTGCGGTTGTTGGAGGTGGTAATACCGCACTGGAAGAGGCACTGTATTTAACACGCTTTGCATCAAAGGTGTACCTTATTCATCGCCGTGATGAATTCAGAGGACAGAAGATTTTACAAGATAGGGTGCGCTCAAATCCCAAAATTGAACTGGTTTTAGATACTGTGGTGACACAGGTTATTGGCGATGAAAAAGTAAAGGCAATTAGCCTTTTGAATAAAAAGACAAACAAAACATCAGAGCTTACTGTTAATGGGCTTTTTATATTTATTGGTTTTAGCCCCAACACTGCATATCTGCCCAAAGAGGTTTTAAATGAAGCTGCTCAGGTGAAGGTTGACATGCACATGCGTACACCAATAGGTGGGCTTTTTGCAGCAGGTGACCTGCGTGAAGGCTCATACCGGCAGGTGCTGATGGCAGCAGCCGATGGCGCCACAGCATCAATCAGTGCTTATGAGTATATAACGAACAAAGAGTGGTGATGAAGTTGTACAGGTTCTTTGTAGGCTTGTTAATGCTTATCTATTCCCAATCTTCAATACGTAAGTTTTTGATGCGTTGGAATTCTTTGATATTGTGCGTTACAAGTGTAAAGTTATGTGCAAGGGCTATAGCAGCAATTTGCATATCATAGGGACCAATAGGGGTTCCCTGCTTCTCTAATTCAGCTCGTATAATGCCATAGCATTCAGCTGCTGCTGAATCGAAGCTAATTTCAGGAAAACATGCAAGGAATTCTTTTAAGATTGTTAAAGTTTTTTCTGGATTATTGCTTTTTCTTGCACCGTATTCAAGTTCACCTCTCACAATAGAACATATAAATAAAGAAGATATATCAGCAGCCTCTATTTTTTCTTTGAGTGCAATACTTCTTCCTGTTATAAATTGTATACAGACGTTAGTGTCTAGAAGATAATTCATTAGAAGTTTTCTCGTGTTTGTAGTTCGCCCTGTGGTGCGCGTTCAGGAAAATCGGGGATAGCACCAAAAAATTTGCTTACATCAATGGATTTTTTTTCTTCATCAAGAGGTAAAAAAATTACCTCAATGTTTTTCTTCTGGAATTCCTTGGGTACGGGGATACTGCTTGGGGCATTTTTATATATTGATTTTACTGCATTCATGTTGGTTTTCCTCTTGAAATTATTAGTTTTTAGAATAATTACATTAATCAAGCATTGTTTACGTGAAAAAAGTTAAAGGATAAATACCAAGAATATTGATATATATAATATAATAAATATATACTATCTGTCCCAAATATAAAATAAAAATGTTTATTATTTCAAGCAAAAATTTTATCCACTGCAAACGAAAAAAATTTTTATTTTATTTAAATGTTTTCTACCGCGAGTGGCAAATTTTGAATATTATGGGTACTGTATTAAGAATTCCTTTTCCAAAATTATTCTTACATAAAACGTATAAACGCTTCAAAACACTCATATAGTCTTTGTTGTATGCCCTGAATACGCTCAGGGTCAATGGTGAGGGTTTGTGGGTCAAAATATTTTTCGTTCACAAACAATGCTTTTGACAGTGAAATCCGAATGATTGGCAATAAATGTTTTGCGTATTTGTACATAATGTAGCGCTTTGCAGGCCTGCCAATACAAAACGGTGTGGTGACAGTATATTTTTCACCGGCAAAAGCCTTCTGTAAAATCCCCAGTAGCTTTACCGTCAATGTTTCATCACAGGTTGTAATATCACTCCCATTACTGGTGATATGTTCCAGCGTGATGATGGGGCGCGGGCTTCCAGCATCAGCAGCAACAGGTGGTGCAACAGGTGCAACTGTGTGGCAAACCACAATAAAACGGCTTGTCCCCAGTGCCTGTTCAATTCTGCTGTGGAAAGGAAACCAGTAGCGCTTAATCATGCCAGCAATGGCAATTTCGTCAGGGAATATCCCGGCTGGAAAAATTTGCTTTTTTTGTGAGGTGGATGTTTTAATAACACCATTGTTTGACTTTGGTGGAAGCATATAAGGATCCCGGTCAACATCAATAAACAGCCGGTGCACAGGAGTACTTATCACGGTACCTAATTCTTTCAGTTTAAAGCATTCGGTGGCACCTGTATCGGCTTCAAAAAATAACTCTAGCTGGCTTAGCATACATAACTCAGCCAGTTCATCAGGTACTTTGTAGCCACCATGGGGTATGATAAAAAGATATGGTTTTTTCATGTTGATGTAACTATAAAAATATGGTATTAGCTATTTATTAGCTATTAATACGAACGAAATAGTATCTGTCACAATAACAAATTGATGTATTGTACTTATACACATAACAAATTATGCAAGTAAATTATATTGACTAAAAATATACAATGTAGTTTAGTTGAGAAGAATTTTATTTTGGAGGAATATACAATGAAACCATACTCAATTGATAAATTAGGTGAAGACATTCTGGAAATTTTATCCAATGATGCAAAGGCAACACCTGAAGATATAGCAAAACAACTTAATGTAAGCGTTGACAAAGTACAAAAGTATATAAAGAAACTGGAAAAAGACCGCATCATTTTACGATATAAAACACATATTAACTGGCAGCGTATAAAACAGCATGAAGTGCGTGCACTCATAGAAGTAAAGGTGACACCACAACGCGGCGTTGGTTTTGACTCTGTTGCTGAAATTATCTACCGTTTCCCTGAGGTTACTTCTGTGTATCTTCTGTCTGGCGGCTATGATTTACTGGTACTGGTAGAAGGTCCATCTCTGCGTGAGGTTGCATCATTTGTTGCTGAAAAGCTTGCAACAATAGATCATGTTCAATCAACGGTTACCCATTTCATGCTGAAAAAGTATAAGGAAGATGGCGACATCCTTGTTGATCAGCCTGAGGGCAAACGCCTGCCAGTAAGTTTTTAATGCATGCACATTGTAAACAAAATTTATCAACAGTTACTATCACACCATGGTCCGCAACACTGGTGGCCGGGGGAAACTCAATTTGAAGTAACTATAGGTGCTATACTGGCGCAAAATGTTTCATGGACCAATGCGGCAAAAGCAATTGAAAATCTAAAAAAGAATGATCTCCTGCAACCCCAAAAGCTTTTCAAAAAAAAGCCGGAGGCGATAGCTCCATTAATAAAATCTTCAGGCTATTACAATCAGAAAGCAGCAGCCATTGCTACTTTTTTACGCTGGTTTAAACAGTATGACTTCAGTTTTGAGATTTTGCAGAAGCTACCCACCGAAACGTTGCGTGAAGAATTACTTGCGCTGCTCCGCATAGGACCTGAAACTGCCGATTCAATACTGTTATACGCACTGGAGCGGAAAATATTTGTGGTAGATTCCTATACAAAACGCATCTTCACGCGATTGGGAATTTTAACCGGCAATGAGGATTATACTGCTATACAGAAAATGTTTCATCAAAACTTTGAAGGCGCCGTGCATGATTATAATGAGTATCATGCGCTCATCGTGAAGCATGGAAAAGATATATGTACCAAAAAACCACACTGTGATATGTGCTGCATTGATAATATATGCAAAACGGTATAACAATAAATCTGATGAATTGATTATATTGCAAAAATTTACATTATTGTTGCTACAAAAAAGTGAGCTTTTTGTTATCTCACTTTGAATTATGTCATACTTTCATAATCGTTATGTGAATGTGTGTGTATAATGGTATAACGCTTCTTGGTGTCAATCCTCAGTTAACATATGGAATCTTTAATGAATCTGTACATGATGAATTACAAAAAAACACAAGTAATTACTTGACATTGGCAAAATTAAGAATAATTAATATATAACCAATACATACTAAATCAATTTTTATATGAGGTTTATTATGAGAACAAATGCGCCAAGATCCATTGTATGGTGGATTTCAGTTGTTATTGGAGTATTAGGCATCATCGGCAAGTTTATTGCTCTGCCTGTATTGACTGCATATTCATGGTGGCTTGTGGCAATAGGCTTTGTTATCTTAGCACTTGCTACTGTCATTAAAGGATTATAGTTTTTCAGTAACTATCGCCAGAATAAAAACCATATTTGTATTCATTGAAACTGTATAACTGAACAGAGCATTCCTGCTGCATTGGATGCAGTATGAGGATTATATAAATCCAGCTTCCAGATACCATCCACAACAAAATTGTAGCGGAATGCTCCTTTTGGTAGTCGCTTTTGCAGACGCCATATTCCATTTTTGTCTTTTTGCAGCAGATCAACTTCCGGGTTCCAGTTGTTGAAATCGCCGGCAAGTGCCACAATAGATGCTTTTGGTGCATACAGCCTGAATTCCACCAGCCGTATACTTTCATCAAGTATTTTGTAACTTACCTGTGTGCCTTCAGACAGTTTATCCTGGCGCACAATGGAAACATATGAACCTGCATTGTCATCAGCAATATCATGATTTAAAGGATCGTTAATCCACACATCATCAACCAGAAATTTGTACCGCACTACACGATCATCATCATTAAAGGGAATGATGTAAAACCAGACGCCATTATTACTTCGCTCCATAGGCTGCTTTTTCCAGTATGAAAAATCACCGGCAATATATACCCGGTGAGCACTGCGGTTTTTATAGGTAATCAAAGTCCCCCGTAGTATCTGTGGCATTCCCGGTTTACTATGGGAGACAGTTACTGGAGAAGGTGGCATAGCCTTTGAAAGGGTGTACAGTGAATAATAAGGAACGCTTTTTGCTGGAGAATAATCACTACTGGAAAAATAACACAGTGAAATGATGAGCATAATCCATTGCAGCGGTTTTGGCATGTACTATGGGCTCCTGTGGCTAAATTTTACGCTTATAAATTACATATTAATATGTCGATAGGTATAGAGAAAATATTTATATGATTTTATTCAAAATGCATATTAATATATAATTGGCAAAATATGTTTGATTTTTTAAACAGAATATGATTAGTATGTTTATGTCACATTATTCAGGATAATCAAAGATAACGAGAGCCCATTATGGCGGTAACCGAAGAAATACAAAATTTAACTCCGGAAGAAGAAGCTGAAATCACGCGAATAGTCGATTCATTTGATGCTGAACTTGCATCCATTGCTCAGATGCGTGGCAGGATAAGCGTGATACAGGCTGATTCATCAGCTGCTGATTTTACCATTACTCCCGGGCAACGTGAAGAGGAAGGAGAAGGCTTAACTACAAAAGAAGTATATGAAGAGTCTGAAGAGATAGTAGATATAACCGACATGATAGAAGAAGTGCCTGAGGAAATGCCACCTTCAGTTGAAGAAGCGCTTCCTGAATTTGAAGAGCACGTTTCAGAAGAGGCATTGCCACAGGAACCTGAAAAAGCTTTTGAAGAAACGTTGCCTGAAGAGTTGCCAGAAGAAATCCCCTCGTTTGAAGAAAAGGAACTGCCACCAAAGCCACCAAAGAAAGAAGTAAGCCCACTGGATGAACTGGAAGAGCTTACAAAATTTGAACCCGAAACTGTTGAAGCCCATGAAATCCGTACCGATGAATTTGTAACTGAGGAACCACGTATCCCCCGTGATGTCAGTTTAGATGAGGATATACATCTTTCTGAGATTGGCACTGAAGAAGTATCTGAAATTTCTGAAATTAAAGCTGAAGAACTTCCTGAAGCTGATCTTACAACATTAGGACTTGATGAGGAAATCCCTGAACCATCAGCATTTGAGGAAGTTTCAAAAGAAGAAACTCCACGGGCTCGTTTTGAAACTCCTTCATTTGATGAACTTGAAAGCTTTGAAGAACCGGTACGAAAAGCTGAAAAGGTTGAGAGCGTAGTTGAAGAATTCAAGCCTGAATTTGAAGGCCTGGAAGAGGAAGAGCCACAGCCAATCTCAATGGAAGAAAGCGTTGAAATTTCTGATGCTGAGTTGCGGCGGCTAAAAAAAGCAATGCTGCTGCTTCATCCCGTTCTCCGCAGAAAGATAAAAGAGATAATTTTACGGGATGAGTTATCTCCTGAAGATACACGAAAGCTTATTGACCTGATACTGTCTGGCAAACCTGAAGACAATATACAAAGGTTTATTGAAAAGAAACTCAATATTAAACTTACCCTTGAAGAAGAAATTCCACATCGAAGGGTTGTCACTGCCAGGCCTGAATATACCCGTGAAGGGATGCAGCGACAGCAGCGATTGCTGCGGCAAACAAAGATTATTGCAGCAGCGGTACTCATTGGATTTGCATTAACAGTAACTGTCTATCAATTTATTTATAAGCCTTTCATGGCAAAAAGGCTTATTAATAAAGGTGTGGCACTTATTCTGGAGCCGGGTGACCCTGCAACCAAAAAAGTAAAGGATTATAAAAAGGCAGAAGAATATTTTGAATACGTTGACCAGCATTATAAAAAAGATTATCTATATGGATACAATGCATATGCACGCGCATACTTTAAAAAACGAGAGTTTGACTATGCGTACAGCAAGTTGAAACGAGCATTTGAAATAAACAGTCGTGATATTGACACACTGAATAACACGGGCTATTTCTTTGCAAAAATACCGCAAAACTATTATAGTCGCATACAAAACGATGCACTAAGGACATTTGCACCCAAAGGCACCTATGAGATGTCACAGGTTGATATGGCAATAATGATGTACAACAGGGTGCTTGCAATTGACCCAAAAAATATTACAGCAATGTTTGGCGTAGGCAATGCATATCTGTATCAGGGGCAGTATTTAAAATCACGGCAGTATTTTGAAAACATTCTGAAAGTAGACCCCAATTCATGGGTTGGCTATGCTGGTCTTCTTAATCTTTTTATTGAGCGTGATAATTTGCCCGAAGTGCTATCCATCCATACTGACCTGCGTGCGCGTGATATTTTAACAGATATCCCTTCGCCACTGCTGGCAAAATTGGCCCATTACTATCTGGGTAAAAACCGTTCGGATACGTTTAATGTACGTGTTGATTTAGGTATACAGTCGCCACGCCTGAAGGACGAAGAGGATAACCTGGTGCCAGCATGCCGTGGTGTGCTTGATGCATTGAAAGAAAAAGACCCTGATTATCCGCCGTTGTATGTTGCAAGCGCCAAGCTGGCTGCAGCACAAAAAAATCTGAAGCTTGTGGAAATGCTTTTAAAAGAAGCTGAGCAAAAAGCTGAGGAAAAAGGGGAACGGTATGCAGCAGCATTGCAGCTTCTGGGTGAATACAACTACACAATTAAACAGCCGGTTGAAGCCTATAAATACCTCAATGCAGCAATAACTGCTTATCAATACCCGCCTGAGTTTACCTATGAGGATTTTTACTATGAGTCTGAGTCAATAGGCAAAGCGTATGCATATCTGGGTCACATCTTTTATTATTTCTTTGATAAGGTAAAATTCAGGTTTGGCGATGAGCTTGATGAA
>Ga0209720_1001172_pt1 | contig 23110 bp, 22 predicted proteins | sample AD_JPNMR3_MetaG_FD_184426 | JGI IMG/M metagenome (GOLD analysis project Ga0209720, IMG submission 184426) | Active sludge microbial communities of municipal wastewater-treating anaerobic digesters from Japan - AD_JPNMR3_MetaG (SPAdes) (version 2) | ecosystem: Engineered > Bioreactor > Anaerobic...
ATTTCCTTTAATTCTGGAACTACAGCTGGTTCTTTAATACTTAGTTTAAGATATTTCGAGAGTCCTTCTGGTAGTGCAGAAATAATAGGAACATTACTGGGAACTGGTTCTGGCTTTGAAAATATTGGTGGCTCTACTGGAGACCTTTTTGGTATTAATGAAATTTCAGGTATTTTCCAAGGAGTACCGCCACCTTCTGGAATGCCTTTTTCTGGTTTAGTTTTGCCTTCAGCAATTTGCCCTTTAGTAGCTTCAGTAGCGTCTTTTACTGCGGATATATTTTGCTTTAAAGTATCTATTAATTCTACTTCTGTTTTATATAGATATACTATATTTTTATCTAATTCAAGTTTTTCAAGTCCTAAATCAATTTCTTGTCTTTCAGGAATCCAAGGTCTACCTCTATATTCTAATTTTGTTGTTTTGAAATAATCTTCTAATTCTTTAGGCGTAATTCCTTCTTCTAGTTTAGGGAATGGAACTTCAGAAGGATACCTTCTAATCCTTGCATATAATGTATTAAACTGTTTTTCTATATTATTTAAACGTGAAGCAACACCTAGTGCTAATGATTTACCTAGACTAAGCCCCATATTAAAGCCCCACTTATCAATATTCTTAAGTGGTCCTACTTTAGGTGGTGAAGCGGACTTAAGATATGGAATAATACCTTCTGCAGTTGCTTTACCAGCAGATTCTCCGAGTTCCTTACCTAATACTTCACCAGTAGTATTGAGACTTAAATCAAGATTTATCTGGCTTTCTATATCTTTTCTTAATGGTTCTAATGCTTTATCTAATGAATCAGAAACGTCGTCAGAAGTCTTTTTTAATTGTTTAAGATAATTTACAAGTGCAGCAATACCACCGATTACAGTAAGTATAATACCAACCCAACTACTAAACTTTAATATTATAGAACCTATACCTGCTCCAGTTAATTTTAAGCCAGCAGTTAATCCTTTAAGTCCACCTGTAGCAGAAGCTGTTGCTATAGAAGTTGCAGTTAAATCAGTGTTTACTTTTCTAAGACTATTAGAAAGTCCACCTAAAGCAGTTTTTGAAAGACCTATCATAGTGAATAAAGTTCCTAGACCTTCGGCAGCTTGTCCCATTGTTAATCCGACAAAGCCAAAAGCTGTTGCAAGAGTGGTAACTACTCCGATAACTGTTACTATATGTTTTCCTAAAGGACCAAGAAAATTAATTACATTTGAAATTCCTTTAAGTATAGAAGAAAAAACACTTAGTATAGGTTTAACTCCTTCAAGGATTACAGCTCCAGTCTCTACCCAGAAATTCTTCATATCTTCCATAAGCCTAGTATATTTTCTTGCAGGAGTTTCCATTATTCCTTCAAATGCTTCTTGTGACCTGGTAGTATCTTGAATAGCAGTGCTAAATTCTCTTAGTCTATCTATACCCTGGCTAAATAATACGTTAAATATCTTCATAGACTCTGCACTAGCGCCAAATGCATTCAAAGCTCCTCTTATATCTGTGTATCCAAAAGATTGAGATACCATTAAAAATTCTTCTGCTAAGTCATAGAAATTCCTCATATTACCTTCAGCGTCTTTAATTGGAATTCCTAACTTCTCGAGTATATTATAGAAATCAAAGAATGCACTATTTAGTGTAGTCCCAGCACGTTCTCCTCTCAAACCTATATCTGAAAGCATAGAAGGTAATGTAACTGCAATTTCTGGTGGAACTTGAAATGCTTCTATAGCACCACCAAATCTACTCAAGGATTGTGTAAGTGGTCCTATTTCAGCCTTAGACATATCAGTAGCATTGATTAATAAGCTACCAAATTCTTTTACCGATAGTCCAGAATCTAAGAATAAATCTTTTAGTATAAGAAGTCTATATCCAAGGTCTTGTATATCCTGACCACTTCTTACTGCAAGCATTGCAGCAGTTTCCATTGATTCATTTAATTCGTCGAAAGAAACACCAGAAGAGAGAATTTGATAGCTTAATTCAGCAAGGGTTTGCGAGGATATTCCGTATGCTGCAGATAAATCAAGAATTTCAGATTTCATTTCATTATATTGCTTTTCCGAAAGTTGCCCTGCAGCAGTAGCACGGCTTAATGCATATTCAAATGGGACTATTGCTTCAGTAGACTTCTTATATATTCTCAAGACTGGCGCAAGTATGAAAGAGAACCTTGCTGCTGAACGTGTTAATCTAAATCCAAGGTTATCAAATTGTTTTCCAAGGTCGGTATAAACATTAATTCCTTCCTTGTTTAATACCTTTAAAACACCAAGGACCTTAGCAAGGAAGGTTTGCATACCGCCACCTATTTGCTTTGGTGCAGCTGAAAGGTTTTTAAATGTTACTCTTAAACTACCAGCAGAAGTTTTAATATCATTTAAGGAAGTAGATAATTTTTCTGCAGCTCCAGCTTCTCCGCCAAGTGCTTGAATAATATCTTGCCAATCTTGTTGTAATCCTATTTTGGTAAGGTCTTCATTAATACTGGTAAATAAAGTATGCAGATTTTCTAAATTATTCTGGTCATATCTGATTTCTAAATCATAGGTTATTTTAGGTAGATTTTTTTCTCCAAACAACATATCTACTAAATCATTGGCATTGTAAGGAGGAGCAGTTCCTTTACCTCCGCCAGCAGTTGGTATTATTTCATTTTCTTTAAATCCTTTTTTAGCTCTTTTACTTACATTTTTACCAGTTTCTTGAATGTCTTTTGCATTAGATTCTAATACCTTGCCTACTTCATTAGTCATTTGAACAGTTTGATTAGCAAGATTTTCTGCTGCTGGCTGAACGTCTTTAACTGCTGGTTCTATACTTTGCATTATCTTTTCTACTTCTTTGGATTCTATGCCTAAAATATCACCAATATTCTCAGCTAATTTCTTTGTCTCGTTTCCTATACTTTGCTGTGTAACTTCTGCAACCTGTTCTATTGGTTTCTTTATTTCTGTAGTTGGTTCTATCTTTGGTTCTATTTTAGTGAATTCTTTAATATCAGAAGTATATTTTTTGAAATTACCTTTATATCTTCGGAATACTTCATATCCAACCTTATTTAGTGTTTCACTAAAAGTCTTTGTAAATTCTGCAATATCTTCGCCAGGTGGCTGTATAGATTTTAATGCATTTTCTATTTGAGGGGTTAATTCTTTCCATTGTTTTCTGCTTAAAACACTACGCATATTAAGATTTAAAGATTTAGCAATTTCATTAAAATATAAAGTAAGTCTATCTTGTAAATTTAAATTCTTTTCAAGATTTAATGATTCAAATAAATCTTTACCAGTAATACCTTTAAAATATCTTTGTATATTTCCAATTCCAATTTGTCCAAGAGATAGTGTGTTAATTTCATTTAACACTTGCTCAAAGGATTTATCAATAAATCGTGTTATTCCTGTTTCAGTGGTATTCTTTATATTACTAAGAATTTCTTTATATTGAGTGGGGGCAGATGGTGTTAAAACTTCTTTAAGCTGTGCAGATAAGTCAGGAGTAATTCCTGGTTGTGCTATTCCTATTCCAGAAGGTTCTGCTTTACCAGTAGAAACCTTTGTTTTACCAGTGGTGGCTTCGGATATTTGTTTCTGGACTTCTTTTGTTTCAAGTGTTATAGGAACAGTTATCTTTTTCTTTGATAATTCGTCTAAAATATTAGTATTAGTAATCTCTAGTTCAACTGGAATTTTAATACCTTTAGTTAATTTCTCAAGTTGTTCAGAAATACTCTTGGTAATATCGATAGGTATAGCCTTTTTGGCAAATGAATCTAATAGGCTAGATAACTTCTGAAGGTCTTTTTCTACTTCAGAAGTATCTAGCCTTACATCTACATATATAGAACCAGCATTTAATCCGCCAGCAGGTGCACCGCCAGCTTCTGGCATTTAGAACCTCCCAAATTTGGGGCTTGAAGAAAACTTGAAACCACGTTTATCTTTAGAATTCAAATCTTTTACAAAATCAAGTAGAATATTGCATTGAACCAAATCAAGATTTCCAATCTCTTCTAATGTATAATGATAATAATAAGCAATACTGCATATCATAGAATATATAGCCTCAGAAGTTACTTGTTTTTTTGACCCCCCCTTTTCAACTCTCCCCCCTGAGCCTCACTCCCAAATATCTTTGGAAGTAATTCTTGAACACATCTCTGGAATTCTGGGTCACCAGGGTCAATTGCTTCACCCAAGAATTCCTTGGTAACTGTAGAATCGCCTTTACGAATAGATAATGTTAATACATCTAGAATTATGCTAATACTCCTGGAAATGTTTGGGTCTGATAGGATATCGGAGATTGGCTTATTATAAGTTTGTTCCAGATATGCATAATCCATTAACTTTAGTCTGTATAATGTATAAGTCTGCTCACCAATCTTCATTTCTCCTATTGGAACACCAAATGTTACTGCTAGTTCCGCCATACTTTTTTAAACCTCCCTAATAAATAGTGGCTCTTCTATGCTTTCAAAAACTGTCTCTTTTTTGAGACATTCGCACCAGAGCCTGAAATTATTTTTCTTAATAGTCAACATAACACTCTCAAGTTCTTCTATATTTACAGTTTCCTGTAACTTCGCCTTAAATACTTCAAACTCAAATGTATATATTGGAATCCTATCATCAGTGGATATAGAATATCTGTGTATATCTAATTCAAGAATATCACCCCATAACTTTACTGGATAATAAGTAAAATTAACTGTAATTCTAGGATACCGTTCTGTTAAAGTAAAATATCCACTGGCATACACCTTAAGTGGTGTAATTAGCCTATCTTTATAAAATATTTGTATGTTAGAATATCTATTCATATATTTTAAATCAGGATAGCCTATTTTATACAAATGCCTGGCTTCTTCTATATAAACTGTGGGAATATTTTCAAGATATTTTGGTTCTCCATTTTTAATATATATTTGTCCTTTGACATCTTCTCTCTCTTCTTTATTCTTATACATTTTAAAAATATTTTCTTCCAACATTCACTGACCTTGTCAATGCACCATTGCCTTGGAAATTAAACGTGATAGTTTCTATCCCATCGAATGGAACAGTAGTATCAGCAGATGTAATCATAGCAGCTCCGGAGAAATTTCTAGTAGAATCAACATATAGTTTTAATGAAACTAATGTAGAGCCAGTTAATGCATCAAATAATGCCTTTTGTGCGGTATTTGTTAAATCCCAATGTGCGTCTATAGTTCCAGACCAAATGCATCAAATAATGCCTTTTGTGCGTCATTTGTTAAATCCCAATGTGCATCTATAGTTCCAGACCACTGCTTTATACCAGTGATAAAGGTTCTCCATTCTGTTCCCATTGCACTTGAATCAATGTTATCTGCTTCTACAGTCAGAGACCAGTTAGTTACATTAGCAACCTGTGTTGCACCAGCATAAACCATTCCCTTATTTCCACTAAATACAGCCATTTTTATATTACCTCCAAACTAATAAGTTACAACCTTGTATCTCAAAGTATAAACCCACTCTGTATCATCTCTTATCAACTGTGTATAATATCTAGTCAACTGTATCATTGAGGCATCTAGACTTTGCTCGTCTAGCAGATTAATAATCTGTGCCCCAATTCCTAACGCTATTGTAGCAGAGGAGTCATTAGAATAAACTGCTATACTAATATGGTGTTCCTCTAGTGTAGCAGAAGTCTTGGCAGGCAGATAACCAGAAGGCAATGTTTGAAGATGTGTAATAATTACTATAGGATACTGAAATACATTTGGAACATATTCGAGATATACGCCATTAACATTCTGTAGTGAAGTAGATAATTTAGAATATATTTTAGTTAAAACAGTATTTATCTTTGTTGACAATATGTCCTCTGAAGCCATTTATATGCTCTTATTAAACCAACTGCCATAAATGGATGCGCACCTCTCTTTCGTTCTTTGTTTATCACTTCTACTCCAGGAGGAATTGTAGGTGCTTTCATATAAGTCCATACTATAGCTCCAATCTCAAACTTCTTTGCCCATTCATATTTCTGTTGTAATTCTTCTGTAATTGTTAATGGATATGGTCTACTACGTCCAAATTCTTGAACACCTGCGTGTGGAGAATGATTCCATACTTTACCAATGATAGCATTATCTGTAATAACTGGTTCTTCAACAACAAAGTTAGTAAAGAGGCTATCTGGGTCTGTATGCACTCTATCGGTTTCAGTTAAGTAATTTTTAGATTCATTTACAATTACTTCAGACGTTTCTTTAACTACATCTTTCCCAAATTGATAAATAGCTTGTTTAATAGCCATTTTATCTATATCGGATTTAATTTTAAATTCTAGTTTCATTGTTTAATATTGATTATATCTGTTGCGTCGTCAACAGTAATCTCTAAGTGGTGGTTTCTAAAATTAGGATTCCGATATCCTATAATTTTAAAATACTTATCACCGATATTTATGATATTGTCAGGTTTTATATCTATATCGTCTGTATAGATAACATATCTTCCTATTAGTGAAGGAGTATTAGCTAGTGCCTTAACTTTACTTGAAGGATTAGATATTACACCTTTAGCTGTTTTAACAAAAACATATTCAGTAGTATATGAACCTAATCCGTCAGATATCAAAGTCTTGGAATACACTTTAAACTCCTGCACTGGTCCAATCATAGAATGCTCCCATACCAAGTAACTCGTTTATTCTGATATTCATTAATAATTTCCCTTGCTTCCATTGGTAGGCTACGTAAATCTTTGGAGAATGTAACTCGTTCGTCTCCTATTGCATAACTTGATACATTATTTAGGTTTTCTTGATAATTTCTGAACCACGATTTAACAGTTATCATAATTGCGTATTTAATATCTTCTTTTAATCCTATACCAGAACGATATATTACTTCTAATCTTACAGGCTGTGGTATATGAGCATAAAAGGCTAAAACCTGTTCGTCTATAATATCAAAATCTACTAATTCTACATTTCTAATAGTATCCATAACACTTATTACATATTTTATAGGATAATGTTTTGGATTGAAGTATCTTGAATTAATCGTGTGTATTTCTTTAAATTCAATAGTAGGTATATATCTTACAGTATATATTCCGTCTATATTTACTATGATAGTGCCATCAGTTAAGTTATATGTGAAATCTTCTATATCAAGTTCTATGCCTTGTCTGTATACATATTCTAATTCTGTTATATTCTGGTCAGCAAGTGTTATAATTCCATTTATAGAATTAATAGAAACTTCTTTTGTAAGTGTATATCTAACAGTATATGTTCCGTCTTCAGTAACTGTTATAGTGCCATTAATTAAATCAAATGTATAATTTTCTATTTCTACACCGTCTTTTGCTAGATATGTTATCTCTGTTATATCCTGGTCTGGAAGTGTTATCAGTAAGTCTACAGAAGCAACACTTACTTCTTTAGTAATTAAATATCTAATAAGATAAGTGCTATCTATATCTACATTAATAGTTCCATTAACTAAATTATATGTAAGTCCCGATATATCTAATTCCGTGCCATTCAGATATAAATATGTAATTTCAGACAGATACTGGTCAGGAAGTGTTATAAGTGCATCTACTGATTGGACAGTAACCTCTTTAGCTGGTATAAATGTCCAGTCTAATTGCTTAAGAATAATAGATTCAGCTGAATTTCCTAAAAATTCCAGCTGTGCATTATTAGAACCTATAAAATTTTGTAATTCTGTTAAATTGATATATCTCATTTTTTAGGTAGTGGGAGGCAAAAGCCTCCCACTGATTTATACGGCTATAGAGATACCAGCAACTACAACTGGATAAGTAACAGACGGTGTGTACATAGGCTCAAAGTCATTACGCATAGAAGTGACAAGCATATTAGATGTGGTAGAAATATCCCTTGCCTCTTCTACTTTTACGCTGCCTCTCTGTCCAATTAAGAATGCTGGTGTATAAACCATAAGTATCTCTGTATTTGTTAAACCAGTTGATGTATAAACTCCAGTTGTTGCTAGGTCTTCTCTTACAAATTCACTTACTATGATAGGAATTCCGTCTATTCTTTCAAGGATACCACTATCTACTGTAGCATTAGGTCCAAACTTATCATATGTAAGAACTTCATCAGTATTTAATAGTTTAACAAATGCACTATTAGATACTATGAGTGCAAGATTATTAGGATTCTGCCCAAATCTCTTCATCTTTAATCTCATAGCTCTTATTACACTTAATGCTTTTGTTTTATCTGAAAGGTCAGCAGCGCTTATCTCCAAGCCACCATCTTTAGCATATTTTCTTAGTCCCTTGAATGCCTTCCTAGCATCTGTTGCAACAGTTACATCAGCATCCATATGAGGCCCTGTATCATCACCGTTGATTATTGTAGTCTCTAATGCCCTAGCAAGCGATTGTGCTATATATCTCTTTATAGCAGGAAGTGCTGGTGCTATTAGGTCTTCAGTAGCCTCGTCAGTTATCCTTGTAAAATATAAGAATGTTTTAGCAGTAAATGTTAATGCAGCTGTAATTGTGCCTGTAGCAGCATTATCTGCAAGCGAACCAGTTCCTTCTGTTCTGTATATAGCCATAGGGTCATTTAGCATAACTGGCATTAGGTATGGATTAGATGGCATATTTATTGTCTCGAAAAGCTTTGCGACTCTTAATTCCTGCTCATATATTTCAAGAATTCTAGTAGATAGTTCCTGCGGAACAAATTCTTTACCTAAACCTGTAGTCCCAGCTGAGAATGCCTTAGATATTAGCTTACTATATACATTTTCATAGTATTTCAACTGTGCAGGTTCTTTCCTCAGTATTTTAGATAATAGATATAAATTATCATTAGCCTCATCAATAGCAGGGTTATTGAATTCATAGGTGAATTTCTCTGGTTCTTTCTTTGCTTCATTGAAAGAAGCCCTTATTAAGTCGGCTAGCTCACTGGTTCTGTCATTCTTTAATACTTCTACTAAACTTTCAAACTTCTGCATTACTTCACTCATTATTGTCTCTCCTCTATAAGTTTTTTCAAACCACTAACAATTGCATTTCTCTCTTCAACTTTTTCTTTCATCAAATTCAACAATTCATCAATCTTTTCAGGAGGTAATTCTTCCTCTGACTTTTTAACTTCTTCGGTCTTAACTTCTACATCTTTCTTAACTTCCATCTTCTTCTCTTTCTCGGCATTGATATCAGCCTTTAATTTCTCTAGTTCTTCAGCAAGCCTTTCAAGTAACCTTAATACTGTATTCATCTTAGATTCTAAATTCTTAGTAATTTCTTTCTCTACTTCTGGATAAGGATACTTATCATTAATAGATACACCTATGAAACCAGCTAAAGTCTCTATGGCTTTCTTTATATCGTCTGGTGCGTCTTTATATAATGGCTGTAAAATATTTATTGCTTGTTTAATTGATTCTCTGGCGTCTTTGCCTAGCTTCTTCTCGACTTCTGTTAAAACTTCATCTGATATTAAATCTTCCATACTTCCCTCTCCTTTGACTATATAGAATTCTTCTCCGATAGCAGGCTCGTTTACCTCGGAGACTTCCAACATATGTAAATCGAACAACAGACCTACTTTGTCACTCATCTCACTCATAATGCAACTCCTCCATTACAATAGCGGACCACGACTACTATCTCCATTCGATGACCTTCATACGTCCAAATGCTCTGATAGAAAAGCCTCTTATCTTGCCTTGCTTAATCAGCTCTTTGCGAATAGGATTTTTTTCTTCTATTGTAAGATACCAAGTTCCGTCTGGTATAACTCTTCCATTATCTAATCTGTAATCGCCTTTTTGTATTGCACATTCAAGAATAGTAACTTCGTCGTTTACATATTCATTCTGGTGCATAAAACCTATATTCCTTGAATTGCGCATAAAATCGAACATAGCTTTTTCAATTTCTTCTTTAGTAATTATATGACCCTGTCTATCTACTCTATCAGGTATCAATACAGGTCCAGTAACTATACCACGGAAGGTATCTGATTTCATTATAGGTAAAACTGTATCAGCTGGTGTTTTAGACGTTTCGAATAGCCAAAACGCAGTATTTTCTTCTTTCTTTGCAGTATATAAACCATTCAATACCTTACCTTTAAATTTTACTTTTAGAAATTCAGGAGAATTTTGATATATCTCACAATTACCACTATCTATCAATTCTATCCAGCAAGGTGTATTTTTAGATGGATTTAGCATTGTCTTTGGTTCTATTTTAGTCTGTTCTTTGATATCAATAATCTTCTTATCTATATCAGTTTTATATCCAGCAAATCCAAAACTATCTGCTGGGTCTTCTGATATAGAATAATGCACTAACTTATTACCATCTAGAATAGTTAAATCATACACTTCTTCTGTCGGTCCAAATCTATTTATCTTATGCTGCGGGTCTAACCAGTATCTTCTATGTAAGAAGAATTTACCAGTATTCTTGGTTATTAAATCCAATTCCAAAATAGCATTACGCATTTGTATTGCCTTTTTTCTATCTTTTTCTAACCAGTATTTATATTCATCTGGTATCTTCTTCCTAATTTCTTTTGGTAATGCAGAATAGCCTAAAGGTGGTAAAAGATTTTTACGCACTGCTTCACCAAGCACATATGGTGTCTGGTCTGTAGACTGTATAAATAGCCAGGTAAATGTTGAAGGATTTTCAGCTTCTTCTTTATCATAAGGTGGTAATATGTTCTTTGTAGCTTTATAAAATACAATTAAATCATCATCTGTAATTTCTTTACCATTCATTACTTTTCTTAATTCTTCTATACCTAATTGCCTGAAGATATGTTTTCCTTTAAGTTTACCGTCAAGAAATACTTCAAGCATATAATCTTTAGAAAATCCATATTCTACTTTACCTTTATCTATGATTAGAAATACTCCAGGATAGTTAACTCTAGAACCAGGTAGTATTTCTTTGCTTTCTGATTGTGAAGGAACTACGCCTTCAAAATCAAACCATTCCTCTGGTTCAGGTTCTTTAGGTGTAGCCCATAAAGAAGTAGCACGAACCTTACCGTCAGCAGTTTTCCTTAACTTAAACTTACCATTCTTCCAATCAATCTTCCATATATCTTTTTCCTGAACCTTTTTAGCGTCTTCTAATGTAAGTATAGGTTCATCTATATTACCTTTAATACCATCTTGAATTGTAAAGCCAATTAACTCAGCCAGTTTTAGCCCTCCAATCCAAATGGGTAGAATTATGATACCTGATAAATCCAAGCCCACCAACAAAATCGTGATTTTCCGTTTCTATATCGTATACAAATTTAGAAACAGGATAATAGAATTTCTTTTCCTTCTGATTGATTTCTTTGCTTTCTATTTTCTGATATACTTTATTGTCTGCATTCTTATTGAACGATATATAATAACAATTCTTGTCTACTGTTAATTTATAACTATTATAGACTAAACTGCCCAGGTAGATAATCTGTTCAGCTAATTGCATAGAATCTGCCTTGATACTCTTATTCTTCAGCATTAGATTTTCAAGCAGTGTCTTTATATGTTCTAATTTCCAGTAAAATACTGCTTTAGGAATTCTCTTAAATACTACAGTTTTACCAGCAAAACATTGATATAAAATAGGAAATCCGCCTAGAAGAACCATATCATTCTTGATATAAAAACAGCCGAATTTCTTTTTAAACTTAATCAATAATTCGTCTAATTTAAGCGGATAGGTTATATAGTTATTTACTTTTTCACCATATTTTAATGTATTTGTAACAAGTAAGATAGTATCTAAATCTACGTCAATATCATTACCTTCAAGTGGTGGTGGATTAACAGTATCTAAAACAGTTCCTTCTTTTATATCATTAACAGTGATTTCCTTACCTTCTGAATATAGGGAATGGCTTCCTGTAACCTCTGCTATATTTTTATCTGTAATTACCTGATACATTTGACTTTCCTGTATTGGATGCCTAAATACTCTCAATATCTTACTCCAGCCGTTAGAAGTCCATACATAAATATTTTCTGGTATATATTCATTCTGTTTAATTTTAGCTGGTATTAAAGTATAGATGGGAACTATATCAAAAGTATCATCATACTTAATATAGACTGGGGTTTTATCAGCAACTGACTTACCTATACAATGCCTATGTATCATATACTCATACTCCTTATCTTCATTAAGCCATATAGGAAGAAATGAAATCTTCCTTATTTTCTTCTTTGTATTAAGTATTCCAGCTTTTCTTGCAGAATTCAAAGCAGTAGAAACACTATCTGCTTCTGTAATGTCTTCATTATATTCGATAAATTTAGGTTCATATAGATTAATAGAATAATTTCCATTGCTTTCATACACATTCAGATTATGAAAACTAACTGTGATAATTCCCCACTTTGGAACGTCTACTGCTGTATTATAGGTTCTTCCGACTGGAACATAAAAGGTATCTTCATATTTTATTAAAGTATTCTCGTCTACTGGAATGTTACCATCATATCTTAAGGCGATATCATAATTAAATGCCTTCTTATCTTTGGTTTCTGTCTTATCATAAACAATTGCGTGAACTTCAGCAAACTTCTTCAACTTCCACCAAGGAACATTGCCATTAAGTGGATAGATAGAATTAGCAGGTTTTACCATTACACCTTCTCCGTCTTCTATCTTCAGTAACTTATCTATTATTTCTTTCAATTCCTTTTCATTACTTACATAATAGCTTTTTAACTTATTCAATTCATACTTGTATCTTTCTTTATCCTCATTACCATCAAAAATATCCAAACTATCAAGTGCCTCAAGTCTAGTCTTATACGGTTCTTTATGCAAGTCTTTATCTAAATATAAACAATCGAATATATTAATAACAAAATGATAGTTTTCTGGCATTTCATTAGAATGTAATACACCACTCATCACTTCCCTTGGCTGGTGTATATCTTTTTCAAATAATTCTATTTCTGAATCTAGAACAAAAGATTTATCTGTCTTCGATAACTTATCTATAATATTAGAAAACTTCTTTGTATTATCTGTTCCATCTTCAGATATTATTTTTATTTTATCTTTATCTTTGAATATCAGGTGTCTAGCACCGTCTACCTTTAATTGTAATATGCATTCTATGAAATCAGTATTGAATCTACTGGAATACTGCTTAATATAATCTACTAAATCGTCATACTTAAATACTTCACCAGAACGATAAGCATTTACAGTATTCAATTCTGGTTTTCCTGGCATAATCATTCTGCTTGGTATTACTTCATCTTTTTTCTTACTTTCCAGTGCTTCTTTTTCTAACTTCTTATTTCCAGTCCTGAATACTTTTGTGATTAATTCTTTAACTTCTACGGAATCCTTTACTGGTATCACTTCTGATTTATTCTCTACCAACACAAGGTCTAAAACAGTATTATCTGGTAATCCGAATGCCAGTCTTGTTAATTTGGTATTTAAACTGGAATCTGGTCTAATCTCGTCTTCCATTCTAATTATAATATCAGTATCTCTTGGATTTTTCTTACCATAAACAGTAGAACCACTTAAAGATATAAACTGTGGAATCCATACTACAGTAACATTGCCATTTGTAAGTGCAAGGTCATATAAAGAAATATAATCCCAGTTAGGTCCATAAGGAGATTTAACTATATGGACAGGCTTATTTGTATCTATGTTATCTTCGATAATATCAGAAATATCTTCAGAAGTTAAAACCTTATTACTATATTTAACTTCTGAATTTTCTATAGTTACATATTCTTTCACAAGAATAATATCAGACAAAATTCTTCTCCAAGAATTTCTTTAAACCAACAATAAACTCGTCTTTGGTCTTACAAGATACTAGATATTCCAAAAAATACTGCTTTAAAAGATTTTCTAATTTATCTGCTTCAGTTTCACCTTTAGAAGCTACCAGTGTAGAATGTATAGCAGGTAAATCAAGTAGTGTAGTATAATAATTCTTTATCTCTGATAATGGTATTCTTTTATTGAAATAATCTTCTAGCTTCTGTGATTCTTCTATTGCAGTTATTATCTTCTCTCTTAAAGATTTTAAGCCGTCATTTTGATTATCTGTTTCTTTATGATTTAACATTTCAGTTAAATTAGTAAGCAATAAAGGAATTTCACCATTTTGGATATTGGCTTTATCCAAAAGCCCTCTCAATTCATCTCTGGTCATAATACCACGCTCCACTAGGAGTGTCTCTGCTCTTAATATATCGGCAAGGAATTTTCTATACTTGTCCGATTTCTTTATTTCAAACTTGAATTTAACACTTCTGTCCTGTGTATTTATTAAATCGTAATTAATTCTTTCTTCTATGAACCTTGCCAGTGGTAAGATAGTATTAATAAAAACAGAAAGTTCTACAGATTCCTGATTAGAATAAGAACCTAAATTAGGAACACCAAGTATTTTAGAAGTGACTTCTTTGAGCAGAAACTCTCGTTCTTTGTCAACGTCTCTTTCGGTATCTGAGCCTAAATTCTTAATATCAACAGGAGCAGTCATAATAATTGGAATTTCTGGGCTTGACCTTATCTGATTAAGCATATCTACTTTAAGGTTTTTAATCTGTATTTCATTAAGATTACCACCAGCAGGTGATATAACTGGGTGTATAATACCAAAGTTCTTATCAGTATAAATTAGTCTATTTACCAGATTCCTATCATAAGTAACAGGTAATAAAACAGATTCTAATTTAGAACGGCACAATTCTTCGCCAGGAGAGTATGATAGAAACTTAACAAGTTCATTAGAATAATATTCTTTATCTTTATACCTGATTCCTATAAAATTTTTATTTTCATTTGTAATTAACTCAGTATTTGAAATCTTTACATACTGAAGGCTTTTAACAGAACCATTTATATTATATTCTTTAATCCAGAATGAAGCACCATAAATATAATAATCCTTGACTGTATATTCAAGTATTTCTCTTATAGAATATAATTCATTTGGTCTTTCAAATAACCTATAGAAATTACCACTTTTAAGTATTTTACCGTCTTTGCGCACAAGAATAAATGGTAAGTCTGCTATATTCTGTGCGATATAATCTACACAAGAAGCAACAATAGAAGAACAAATATAGGCTAGGGGACTTGTAAGGTTCAAGTCCCCAATATTTTGGTATTCAGCCTCGTCGTAATCCTTCTGAAGATATATAACTTCAGGTTCTTTATCTGAATTTCTATTAAAGAAACTTAAAAAAGGAAATCTGATTTCTTTCCTCCTTATTCATTGGATTGCCTTCACCAATAATAGCACATAGACTGGTGTATGAATGTACATTTTTAATTGTGAATATGATATAATATAAATATGAAGATTGCATTGTGCGGGCACGCCTATAGTGGTAAAAGCAGTATTGCACAGGTTTTAAGGAATAAATATGGTTTCACAATTCTTTCTTTTGCAGAACCAATTAAGCAATCTAATTTGATATTCGACAAGTTAAATCTTCCAAAAGAGCCTAAAGCAAGCAGAAGAAAAGTTTATCAATCACTTGGTAACTGGGCAAGGAATTCACTAGGTAAAGATATCTTCATTAAGAAACTAGAGCCTAAACTTGGGCTATATGATAAAATAGTAATTGACGATTTAAGATTTAAGAATGAATATCGATTTCTAAAGGAAAATGGCTTCTTTATTGTAAAAGTAGAAACACCTTGGATAATATTATGCGAACGTGCAGGAAAAGAAGGCGAAAATCCAGTTGAATTATTTTCAGACGAGAGTGAATTGGAAATAGACTTGATTAAAGAATTTGATTTAATTGTTTCTGGAATAGTTAACCCAGAATTAAGTGCCGATTTAATAATTTCAAAACTGGAGGAGAAATGAAGAATTCGGAAATTCTTCCTTGTGGGTATGCATTTTATGATTTTGGAAATATAGATAAGCTATACATTATCCCTATCAGTGATATACATATAGGAGACGTCCGTTGTGATTATGATAAACTTAAAGGTTATCTACAATGGATAAAAGAACATAATGCATATATAATACTTAATGGCGATTTAATGACTTTAGATATCAAATCAAGTGTAGGAGACGTCTATAATGCAGAAATGAATCCACAAGAACAATTAGATTTAGCAATAGAAATATTTAAACCGTTTGCAAATAGAATATTGGCAGTAGTAGAGGGTAATCACGAATACAGAATTTATAAAGAAACTGGATTAAGAACTACTAAAATATTCGCAGACGAACTTGGAATATCTGCATACAATCCTGACGGTATGTATATTATTATTAAAATGGGCAAGGGACTAAACAATAGACCTATTCTATATAGATTATATGCTACACACGGATGGTCCAGTGGTAGAACTACAGGAAGCAAAATAAATGCAGTAGAACAGCTGAATAGACAATTTCCTATCACTGACTGCTATATAGCGTCGCATACACATACACAAGCACTATCAGTAGACGTAATATATTATCCAGACGAACGCAATAATAAATTTGTAGAACAAAAACGAGTTTATGTATCTGCAGGTTCTTTCTTAGGACACGGCGGGTATTCTTTAAGAAAAGGATTAGCATTTGCTAAACTAGGTTCTCCACGTATTAGACTTGACGGAACTAGAAAAGACTTACACGTGAGTATCTAATGATTAACGTAAGAAGCAAAGGAAGAAGAACTGAATATGAAGTTAGGGATATACTAAAGGCTAATGGAATAAGTGCAGATAGAGTTCCACTATCTGGGGCTAGCCAAGGGTTCAAAGGTGATATTATTTTTATTCGTAACGATAAGAAATATGTTGGCGAAGTGAAAGCAAGGCAGGATTCATTTAAAGAAATATACAAGGAAATAGATAACTATGATTTAAAAATGGGAAATATAATTATTACTACATTGGAGCGGTGGCTTATGAATGAAAAAAAGGAAATAAAAGAAATTAGAAAATCTAAATTAATAGAAAAATGGTTAATCGATAGAGACGTGTTGTTTTTCAAATCTAACCGTAAGGACTGGTTGATTGCTTATGCCAGCAAAGTATAAAATTTTACAGGTTTCTTTTCTTGACCACGGGCTTATCTTATCTTCTGCTAGTGAAGAAGAGTTGTATTAAGATATAGCCTGTATTTCATTTGGGATACTATATGAAGAAGACGAGAATTATTACTATGTTGTAAATTCGATTTTTAATAACAACGAATCGAGAGATACGATAAAAGTGTTGAAATCAGCTGTAACAGAAATTAAAGAATTGGGGGAGATTGAACTTTGAGAATCATAAGAGATATTCAGGAACAGAAAGAAAATTCAGAAGAACATAAAGATAATAACCAGCGTCCAATAATATCTGCTTGCTTGATAGTAAGAAACGAAGAAAAAATGATAGAAAACTGTCTTGAATCAGTTAAGGATTTTGACGAGATTATAGTGGTGGATACTGGTAGCATAGACAGAACAATAAAAATAGCAAAGAAGTATACCAACAAGATTTATAACTTTAAATGGAATGACGATTTTAGTGAAGCAAGGAACTTTTCTATTTCGAAGGCTACTGGGGATTGGATATTATATATAGACGCAGACGAACGGTTTATGAGTAAAGGAATGGACTTAAAAGAATTCTTACTAGCACAACCTGAAAATGTATTAGGTATAGAAATTCCGATTATCAGTGAACTTGATACTGGAATCATTAAGCACGAATTAGTCAAGATATTTAGAAAAGGGATTAAATTTAGCGGAATAATACACGAAAACGTATTAAGAGATATCGAGAGTAAAAATGGTGAAATAGTTTCTACAGATAAGTTTTATATTATGCACTTCGGATATAAAGAATCAAGTAGAAAAGAAAAAGATAAAGATATCAGGAATTTTAAACTACTTAAGAAGGCAGTAGAAAAAGAACCCGATAATCAAACATATTGGTATTATATCTTACAGGGTGCAATGGTAGGCAAATATGATTTTGGAGAAGGTAAAAATACCATAGAAACTTGCTTTGAAATAGGAGATAGGATACTAAAATCAGATGTTAAAACAAACTTAAAAGTAGAAGTTATTAAATTATTCCTTGGCTACTTTATAGAAAATAATAAATTAGAGGAAATGCCAAAGTATTTAGGTATGCTGTATTCATTAGATAAAACAGTATGGAATGAATATAGCGGTATATATTCTTATTATAAAAAAGACTGGGAAAATGTTTATAAACATTTTTCTGAAATGGATTTAAGCAAACTATACTCATATGATTTAGGTGGTATGTTTATCCACGCCTGTTTGAATTCCAATCATTACAGAGAAGGAGTAGAAGCAATTGATAAAATTACACAAAAAAGTCCATTGTCCTATTCGTATTCAGCAATGTGTGCTTATAGATTAGGCAATAAGCAATTATCAAGAACTTTAGCAAATAAGGCACTTGACTATTATCCGTTACATACTATAGCAACCAGTTTAATCAATCTAATAGATGAAGAATCTTTTGTAGATAAGCCATATAAAATTCTGATTGCTTCTCCAGTAAGACAGCAATACAAAATACTAAAAGAAGTATTGGACAGCTGGAAGCAAATAGACAAAGGTAAAAATGAAATCTCATATTATTTTGTAGATAATAATGACGACCCGAGGTGCAGTAAATTACTAGAAGAATTTGAACTTGATAAACATATAGACAGAATAGAACCTAGAATGATATATTTCAAAACCTCAATACACTATTGGAATTACGAACTTGTGCAAGAGGTAGCTAAAATGAGAAATATGATTTTAAAATATGCACTGGACAATAACTTTGATTATGTATTTATGGTAGATTCTGATTTAGTTTTAGATAAAAATGTATTGAATGTTTTACTTAAAACTAACAAGCCAGTGATATCTCCAGTTTTTTGGACTAAAGGACCAGATAATAATGAATGGGCACAGGTATGGCTACAAGACCAGGTATCACTTTATTATTCATTAACAAATCCTCAATTAAATGAAGAAACCAAAGATAAATATGCGAAAACATTCTATTCAGTATTGAAGACAGCAGACACGCCTATCAGAGTAGGCGGATTAGGTGCTTGCACACTGATTAGAAGAGACGTGATAGAAAAAAGAGCTGATTATAGTGAAATATACAATGTATCATTCTTTGGTGAAGATAGAGATTTCTGTATAAGAACAGTAGCATTAGGATTTGATTTGTGGGCTTATCCTGGACCTAATATATATGTAACGCATCGCTACCGTGAAGATTGACGTGGATTTATATAATAAATTAAACTATATGATAAATACAGTGCTTAACACAAAACACGCACACTATTATCTTTCTAAAGAAGATATAGAAGATTTTTATCAAGAAGTATTTCTAAAACAGCTACAATCCGACAAGGAATTAGAATATAAAGATTTGTATCATATGTATTTTATCTTCACTAGAAGAATAAAAACATATAGAAAACGATATATCAGTCTGGAAAGGATACTGGAAAAATTTGATTAGTCAACTGCCCGCCTCTTCGGAGGTAAGTTCTAATTGAACTTAGTTGACCAGCCTAAGGTGTTTAGGACACCTACGTTATACAGGTCAGGACACCTACGGGTGCTTCTCCAGCCTGTAGCTCTGTCGCTTAGCATTAAACAGTCCTGAGGGTAGGGATAGTGTGCTAAGTGCAAAAAGCTTGTATAACATTGGCGAGGAGAGACTATCGAAAGATAGCGTTACTAGCCCCGTAAGGGGAATGGAAGGAGAGAGATTATGGTATTTGTAGTAGATAAACACAAAAAACCATTAATGCCTTGTTCAGAGAAAAGGGCGAGATTATTGCTTGAACGTGGCAGAGCAGTAATACATAGAAAAGAACCATTTACTATACGCATTAAAGATAGAACAGTGAAGGAAAGCAATCTACAACCATTAAGATTGAAACTTGACCCGGGTAGCAAAGTAACTGGTGTAGCTATCTTAGAAAATGATTCTAAAGCAATATGGCTAGGTGAAATACATCATAAAACAAATATTAAGAAGAATCTAGAAAATAGAAGAGCTATCAGAAGAAACAGAAGAAATCGCAAGACTAGATATAGACAGGCAAGATTCCTTAATCGCAGAAAGCCAAAAGGTTGGCTACCACCTTCGCTAAGAGCTAGAGTTAATCAGACTACTAACTTTGTAACAAGAATTCGTAATCTATTACCTATAACTACAATTAGCACAGAACACGTTAAATTCGATACCCAGCTAACGCAGAATCCAGATATTAAGGGAATTGAATATCAGCAAGGTGAATTATTTGGTTATGAAGTTAGAGAATATCTACTTGAGAAATGGGGACGTAAGTGTGCTTATTGTGGCAAAGAAAATGTACCGCTAGAAATAGAACATTTAATCCCTAAGTCGAGAGGAGGTAGTGATAGAGTGAGCAACCTAACTATAGCGTGTCACGAATGTAATCAGAAGAAGGGGAATATGACAGCTGAAGAATTTAATCATCCTGAAATACAAACACAAGCCAAGAAACCATTAAAAGATGCTGCTATGCTAAATACTACAAGGTGGACACTATATAATAACTTAAAGGAAACTGGCTTGCCAATTGAATGTGGTACTGGTGCAAGAACAAAGAAACAAAGATTAGAACGTGGGCTACCTAAAACACATTATTATGATGCTTGTTGTGTCGGAGCTAGCACACCAGACAATATAACAATAGATACTGAATATATTTCAGTTTGGGTAGCAAAAGGTCGTGGTAATAGACAAATGTGTAGAACTGATAAATATGGATTTCCGAAAAGCTATCGTAGAAATCAGAAACAGTATTTTGGTTTTCAAACAGGAGATATTGTTAAGGCTGATATTCCGAAAGGAAAATATCAAGGCAATTTTGTAGGTCGTGTAATTATAAGGTCAAGTGGAAATTTTGATATTAAGGATAGTATGAATAAATATATTTGTCAAGGTATTCCATGGAAATATATTCATTTGATACAAAGAAATTTTGGTTGGCAATGTCAAATGGAAAGAATACTTATATGATTAGTGATATTGAACTTGCTAAAAGACTTGCGAATGGTGACAATATAGATGAACTACTAAGTGATTCAGACGTAGTAGAAAGATTGAACGACCCACTATTTGAAAGATTCCTATTAAAATTCTTGCGTGCTAAAGCTATTGCTTCATTACCAAGAGCATTTATGAAGATTATAGAAGAAGCAGAAGAAGGTAATATACAGGCAACTAAAATGCTATTTGAACAATTGAATGTAGATTTTACTTCTGTAGAAAATACTACCAGAAATATAGAAGACTTGAAAAAACAAGTCTTGGAAGCGGTGAAGAAATATTCAGATAAAAAATGATTTAAACGATATTGCTTTATATCTAGAGGAACTGGATAGACAGGAAAGAATAAAGCTGTCAGATGATTTCAAATATTTTAATCGTGTATACTTCAATAATAAATATCCACCAAGTAAGTATCACGATATCGTTTGTGATTATCTACAAGATACTTCAATTAAGAAACTACTTATTATATCACCTAGAGAATCTGCAAAGACTACTATAACAGAAAGATTTGTTATATGGCTAGCAGTAAAGAAACGTGCTAACTTTGTAGTATTGATAGGTGAAAGTTTCCAACGTGGCTGTGATTTCTTAAGAGATATTAAATCAGAAATAGAACAAAATGAAAAGTTAAGATATGATTATGGCAATCTTGTTTCCTCAAAGAACTGGAGCAAAACTTCAATACTTACAAAGACTGGAACATTGATATCCGTCTTTGCTAAAACTTCTGTAAGAGGGGCTAAATTTAAAGAATATAGACCTGACTATATAATAATAGACGACCTTGAAAATGAAGCTGTTCTTAATTCTAAAGCTATTGATAACTTGAAAAGCTGGTTCAATAAATCTGTTATGCACCTTGGCGATTTCGACTCAAGATACATAATTAATGGAACTCTTATATCAAGGAAGAGTTTACTAATAGACTTAATGAAAGACCCAACTTGGACTACTTTATTCTTTAAAGCAGTAATGAAGTATGCAGACAGAGAAGACTTATGGAATAGGTGGGTAAAAATAGTAACGAATAAGAACAATCCAGATAGGCTTATAGAAGGTAGACTATTCTATGAAAAGAATAAAGAAGAAATGCTTAAAGGTGTAGACGTGTTTTGGGATGGTAATCCACTGTATGATTATTACGAATTAATGATACAAAGATATGTTAGTCCTGGCTTATTTGCATTTGAATCTGAAAAACAGAATAATCCTATGATTAATTATTCACCTCAAAGCATTAATCCAAACGATATTAGTTATTATGATGAACTACCAAAAGATATGCCACTATTCCTTGGCGTAGACCCTTCACTAGGTAAAGATGATTTCACTGGTATGGTAATAATAGGAACTGACGAATTCGGTTATACTTATGTTGATATTATGACGAACTACCAAAAGATATGCCACTATTCCTTGGCGTAGACCCTTCACTAGGTAAAGATGATTTCACTGGTATGGTAATAATAGGAACTGACGAATTCGGTTATACTTATGTTCTGGACGCAGAAAATATCCTTACAGAAGACCCAAATGAACTTGCAGATATAATTATACAGAAAGATAAATCATTAAACTTTACAGCAATAGGTATAGAAAGCGTTGGATTCCAGAGGTGGCTGAATAAGATAATAGAACATAAAGACCAGAATACTGCTTTAAAGATATTTGAATCATATAATCCTAGTATACCGGGCATACAAAATCAGAAACAAAGAAAAATTTCAAGTCTTAAAATGATTATGCATAAGATAAAGTTTAATAGAACATTACAGGTATTGATTGAACAGCTTTATGAGTTTCCGAATGGTGAACACGACGACTTACTAGATGCATTAATGATTGCTATGGACATAAGTAGCAAATATCTACCACTGAAGATAATTTGATACTTTTGTATTTTCATTCGGTATGTGAATGAAAATCATTCAAGACGTGAATGGAATTCTTAATTCTACTATATTCAAAATAACTTTCTTTGATTAGCAATCTTCTTGAATCTTCTATCTATATCACTTAAAGTTTCATTTGGTCTGAAT
>Ga0209720_1001181_pt1 | contig 23009 bp, 23 predicted proteins | sample AD_JPNMR3_MetaG_FD_184426 | JGI IMG/M metagenome (GOLD analysis project Ga0209720, IMG submission 184426) | Active sludge microbial communities of municipal wastewater-treating anaerobic digesters from Japan - AD_JPNMR3_MetaG (SPAdes) (version 2) | ecosystem: Engineered > Bioreactor > Anaerobic...
CCGACAGGTGCGAGATGCTTCCCTCCTACAACTGTCCTTATTCAGGATTTTCATGTACGGGATCCCCCCCCACGTGCACGGTGCAACAGTCATGTAACTACGCGGGGGCAGTACCCAGCACGTCGCTCTGGACCGTTAATACACACCCAACATTAGCTAGTAGTAGTATTATTTGGGAGTGGACACTCACCCTGGACTTTTATCTGGCTTATTTTCGTGCAAGTGATGCGAAACAGAGGGTGGGCGGCGAGACGGCAATAAATTGCCTTTCCTGGTACGGGAACGGTAACGTCCCCCCGGGTTCCTTCCCCACCCTTCCTACTGCTTCGGAAGTTTGTATGGGTATATCATCCATATCATCCATTGATAATCTTGGTCGAATAACGTGGAGTAGATTCGGGGGAATGTATTGGAATTTCTACATTTGTTTTAACGGGAGCCAAGTCAAGTTTAAGATATTCTATACCGACAATGGAGGGAGTTATGCTTGGCTATACGACGGTCCCTACCTCGACCTGAACGCTTCCACCATGCAGGAGGCTCGATGGGATTATTATAACTATAACATTGTTTTTGCTTATCCGACTAATTTATTTTCTTTCGGATACCGCACGCTCAACGGTTCCCTTCAACTCTACTGGATAGGCTGGCAGCAGCAGAATACGGTTATCACTTCCTGGTTGCCATTTTTTGTGAAGCAGTACAACTGTCCCCTGACAGGGAGTATGTACACCGATCCCAACGCATGCAACAGCAACTGCCAGGCCCAGTACTCTTGCAGCCCCTCGTGCCAAAGCGGATACACGTACCTGAACGGGGTGTGCGCGATAGCCCCCTCCTGCCCCTCTGGGAGCAGCTACAACAGCTCCACGGACAGGTGCGAGGCAACTCCTACGGTCACGTACTCCTGCCCTTCTGGATATTCATATTACAGCGGAGTTTGCATCGCGTCCGCGTCCTGCCCCTCGGGGAGTAGCCTAAACACGTCAACCGATAGGTGCGAATTAACACCCTCGGTCAACTGCCCCTCTGGTACAACGCAATCAGGGAACCTCTGCGTTGCATCCCCATCATGCCCAAACGGCGGATCATACAACGCCTCCACAGACAGATGCGAGGTTTCCGCAACACCAAATTACAACTGTCCAAGTGGAACCACCCTGTCAGGTGGTGTGTGCATCGCGTCCGCGGCCTGCCCCTCGGGAAGTAGCCTAAACACGTCAACCGATAGGTGCGAATTAACACCCTCGGTCAACTGCCCCTCTGGTACAACTAAGTCAGGAGACTACTGCATCGCGTCCGCGTCCTGCCCCTCGGAGAGTAGCCTAAACACGTCAACCGATAAGTGCGAAGCAACACCTTCCGTAAACTGTCCTTCGGGTACTTCCCTGTCTGGGAACCTGTGCATCGCGTCCGCGTCCTGCCCATATGGGGGATCAATCAATGCCTCGACGGATAGATGTGAGCTAACACCTTCCGTCAACTGTCCTTCGGGTACTTCCCTGTCTGGGAACCTGTGCATCGCGTCCGCGGCCTGCCCCTCGGGAAGTAGCCTAAACACGTCAACCGATAGGTGCGAATTAACACCCTCGGTCAACTGCCCCTCTGGTACAACTAAGTCAGGAGACTACTGCATCGCGTCCGCTTCCTGCGTTTCTGGAACCACCCTCAATTCCTCGACGGACAGATGCGAAGTATCTCCCACGATCACATACTCCTGTCCTTCGGGGTTCACCATTTCGGGAACCACGTGCTACACCCAAGCTACATGCCCGTCTGGTGGTTCCTTAAACGGGGCCACCGACCGCTGCGAGGTGACAGCCACCGTTAATTACAGTTGCCCCGATGGGTTTTACATGCAGGGGACCTCCTGCCTCTCCGTGCCTGCCTGCCCGAGCGGGACCACTCTCAACACCTCCACGGATAGGTGTGAAGTTTCTATATACCCTTACACCACGTACATCTGCCCGGATGGTTTCGTCCAGGGAGAGGCAACCGCATACTACGATCCCGTTTGGGGATGGCTAACTACCTACGTGTGCTATCAGTTCCCCTACTGCCCGCAGGGAAGCGTGTACAGCAGCGCAAACAACCGGTGCGAAGCCCCATCCACACTCCACTATTATTGCCCGCAAGAGCTAACCCTGTCCTCGAACTACTGCTACGGTACCCCCTACTGTCCACCGGGCAGCCAGTACATCGCCTCTCAAGACCGGTGCGAGGATGCCAAGTGTCCCGGGAACCCCTCGTATCCCTGCGTAACCGATCCCACGGATAACATCAAAAAATGCTCGACCCATCCGTGCGTCACGCTCGCAAACGCCATGGCAACCGAGGAAGTGAACAGCAGCACCGGCGGACTCGAATACAAGAATGACGGAACGGTTGACGAAAACGGGGAGTGTCAAGGGGTCGTGTTGATCTTCAACGGCAAGCCAGGGGTGTGCCGCAAGGCCGGGCTCAAGACATCCGGGCTTTCCTGCTGCAACGACGATATTGATAAGTTCCTGTTTATACAGGAGAATTGCAACGAGGAGGAGAAGGCCCTGGTGCAAAAGCGGGCGGCGGGACTATGCCACGAGGTGGGAGAATTTTGCCAGAGCAAGATCTTCGGTGCCTGCGTTCAGAAAGCCACCACGTATTGCTGCTTCAACTCAAAGCTGGGACGCATCATCCACGAACAGGGTCGGCCACAGCTCAAGTCTTTTGCCGGCAACATGTGGGGTACTCCAGAATCGGCAAACTGCCGCGGCTTTACGCCCGAGGAGTTCCAGTCCCTCGATTTCTCGAAAATAAATCTGGGAGAGTACATACAGGGAGTCTCGCAGACCATGAGCGAGAAGATCACGAAAAACGTCTCGAAGAGCATCAACGATTTTCAGACGAAGATGAGCACGATAGGGAGGTGATGAAATGTTCATCAGAACCGTCCTGAGCGCCGTTCTTGCCTTTATCGCCCTTTTTGCTTCGACACCTGCCTATTGTGAGGAACCCAAGGCGCACAACCTGGGGAGGTACGGTGCCGTTTACCCTATCCTGGAACCGGACTTCCTGCAGGAAATACAGGAGAAAATGAGCAAGATCGACTACTCGAAGCTGTACGACCCCAAGAAAATGGAGAAAAAGATAAGGTACTGGAAGCCGCAGCAACTGGCCAAGAAACCGAGAGCGGAAAAGCCCCGCGTGAGACTCGTCGACATGACGTGGACCCTTGACTTTGACATCCCCGACGGAAAAGGCGGCATACTCTACCCCAAGGGGTACAAGGTTAACCCGCTCGACTACATTACATACCCGGGCATCTTGGTCTTCATCGACGCGAGCGACAACGAGCAGGTAGAGTGGTTCAAGAAGTCCCCCTACTTCTCGGACATGAGGGTACACCTGATACTGACGGACAACGACAAGGACATTATCGACCTCTCCAACAAGCTGAAAAGACCGGTCTTCTACGCCATGCGGGGGATAGCGGAGAGGCTCCAGATAGAATACGTGCCATCCGTGGCCTTCCAGGAGGGGAAAATGATGAGGGTGGAGGAGATTTACATCGAGCGAAAGAAACGAACAAGTAGCCCCCAACCAAGGAGGTGAAAAACATAAAATGAAAAGGACGATTGCCCTTATTTTCCTAACCATCGCTATCCTGCTTTGCGCCGCAAATGCCCGTTCCGCTTGCACTCCGCCTCCGGGCGGCGTTATCTTCTTGCCACAAAACGTTTGCTGGCATTGCACCTTACCCATTCGGATAGGGGGTGTCATGGTGCTTCCCGGCCCCCCGGAAAATGCGTACCGGCTGCCCTGGATAGACAAACCCGTTTGTGTTTGCCCTATTATCGTGGCTGGCGTACCCGTTCCGAGACCTGGCATTCCTTTTCACTTCTTCGAGCCGTCGAGATACGGCGAGACCGTCAGGGACCCGTTCTGCTTCCCGTCCCTCGGCGGCATCAACATCCCTGCCGGAGCCTTCGGGTACGGCTCAAAGCACGAGAAGACAAGCGATAGACCCCAAAAGAAAGTTGCTGCACAGGCTCACTATTTCGTGTTCCTGCCCTGGGCCATCGCAGAGATCTTATTGGACTTCGTTTGCCTGGAACTCTCGGGATTCGACATCGCCTTCCTGAGCGAGGTCGATCCTCTCTGGCAGGACGAACTCCTGACATTCCTGATCAGCCCTGAATCCCTGCTCTTTGCCAATCCCATCGCGCAAATAGCGTGCCTGGCGGACTCGATCCCAACACAGCTCGGCTTTGCAAACCCCATAACTTTCTGGTGCAATGGTTCGGGAGGCAGCGTTTATCCCCTCAACGGTCGGGAAAAAGAAGGAGAGTCCCTGCAGGCCCATGAAAACATAATGGCCCGGATGCAGTACCTCATGGCCCGGCAGCTCCTCGTTTGCGATACGGGAGTATGGCCCTGCTTCTGCGTCATCACCCCCATCTGGTTGAGAAACAACTATCGCATCCATATAGCCATGCCCGTCAGGGATTTCTGGTGCCACCCCTTCGGCAGAACAGACCTGGTGTGGGGGCCGGCCAAAAACACCCCGCCCTTCGGAGAAAACTTCGTGTGGATGCTTTTCAGGAGGAGAACATGCTGCGCGTTCTAACAGCCATCGCCTTGGTGTGCCTGATTATCCCCTCTTCCATCCTCGCGCAGGAGTCCCTGCTTCCCAGGGAAGCCTATGACATGAAAGACCTGTGGGAACTGCAGGAGAGGGTTGAAGAAACAAAAAAGAACATGAAGGTTGAGCCGCCCACCCCGGACGCGGAAGCGCAGAGAAGGGCGGAGTCCATTCTCAGATACTACAATTCCCCGGAATACCAGGATACGCTCAAACAAATGTCGGATTACATCCGCAACCAGATCTTCCCCGGGGTCGCAGAACAGTACGGTCCGGTGCAGGAAAAGTACTATTCCGACGTGGACAACATGAAGAGAATCCTCGCCGGAGACGAGAGGCTATACATCATGATTTCCTCTTCCGTGCCCATCCAAACCCTCAGAACCTATGCCGATGACCTGGACAAGATCAGAGACCCCAATATCCAGATGGTCCTGCGAGGATTCGTGAACGGGGCAAAGTACGTCAGACCCACCCTGGACTTCATTAAGAGAGTGACCTACGTCGATCCCTCCTGCGATTCGGAGGATTGCCAAGTGTACAAAGCCAACATCATAATAGACCCCACCCTCTTTTCCCGCTACCGCGTCGAAGCGGTCCCCGCTTTCGTTTACGTGAGGGGAGTGTCCGTCAAGGACCCCTACATGACAGAAGGCGTTGACTACAACGCCACGTACAGGGACTACGCCGTACTCACGGGGGACATTTCCATCGAGTACGCCCTGGAACTGTTCAGGCGGTACTTCAAGAACCTCCAGAAGAAGGAGTAGCCGTGGCGACCATATATAATTAAGGAAAGAAAATTAAGGAAGGAGAACTATGAGCGAAGAAAACGTCCAGGTCCAGGAAGCGAGCACGGGAAACGCACCGGGGGAAAACACCGGGCAGGCTGTTTCACCGCCTCCCGCAGGCGGCGGCGCACCGGCCACAGCAGCAAAAAGACCGAAACTATGGGCATACCTTCTCTTGACCCTGCTCATCAGCACCGCCTGTTCCGTCGCTTCCGTAGCAATCTATCACCGCTACTTCGCCCGCGACATTATCGCCGTGAACGTCGTTGATTTCCTAAACGACCAGAAGAACGCCCTGATCAACGGCACCCTCACGGAGCAGCAGGTGAACGAAAACATCGCAAAAATGGTTAGGCGGCTTCAGGCAATACCGCCCAAGTACGCAGTCATCTCGGCAGACGTGGCCGTGAGAAACATAGGAATAGTGAACGTAACAGAGCGTGGCAACCCCCAAGAACAATAGGGACAATCGAGTCTCTTATTGACATTCGTGTTATTTTATGGTATTATACCCGCAAATAGTTGCGGAGGTGTGAAACGATGAAGACAAAAGTGAAGCTGGGGAAGGGGGCGATAATCCTCGTTGTTCTTGTTGCCTGTATAGTGGCCCTGTACGCCACTTTTGGAAGTTTGTGGGGCTACTGGAAAAAGGAAGACAGCTATGGGTTTCCCTATTACGCAATCTTGCGTTATTACGAAAGCGCGAGCGACCTGAAGCGGGGGGATTACATCGTCACGTGGGATAAGGCTAACAACGCTTATTCCATGGTGCAGGTTGCCTGTCTACCCGGGGATACCCTCCGAGTATTGAAATCGGGTCACATTACGTGCAACGATACGTTCATCACCCCTAGCCCGTCGCGCACCGTCTTCCCGGAAGACCAGGAAATAGTCATACCCGCTCATCACTATTTCCTCTTCACCCCCGAAGAGGGTTATAACGATTCCAGGTCGTGCGGACTCATTCCTTCCCTGCAGGCAGGCGAAGAGAAGGCACGGAACAGACCAATAGACATGATGACGGCAAGAGCCGTCTTCCCCGCCTACTTATCCTTCATGATTACCGAAAGGTGGCTTTCCTGGGCGGGCGTCTTCTTACTAAAAGGGAGAGAAAAGGATTCGGGATGAAAAAGGTATGCAGGTACATATACTACTTTGCCGCTGGGATGATCGTTTTCCTGTCCGTCGCAGTCCTCAGCGGACACCTGTCTATCACGACCACCCCCTCGATGAAGTACAGGATATGGTTCATTTTTTCGCCGGGTGATGACCTGGACAGGGGCAGCTATATCAGGTTTCTCTTCCGAGATCCCTTCGGCTTTGTCGGGGAAGAAGGATCCGCCATAAAGAGGGTCGTCTGCATCCCGGGAGATCACCTCAAGAGCGACGCCCAGCGCAACTTCTTCTGCAACGGCAGATTTATCGGGAAAGGGAAGAATTTTTCCCTGCAAGGCGTACCCGCGCCTCACTTCGCCTACGACGGGGAGATCCCGAAAGGAAAATACTTCGTCATGGGAGATCATCCAGATTCCTACGACTCCCGGTATTTTGGGTTCGTCTCAAAGGAGGACGTGCTGAGTGAAGCGAAACCTATTTTTTAGCCTTCTGCTCGCCGCTACTTGCCTCCTGCTGGGCATACCCAACTGCATCCCCGCCTCCAAGCAGCCCGAGGCACGAGAGGCAAGAACGGCAAAGGAGTATTACGAGGGCGTGCGAAGAGGATGGTACTGGTACGAGAAAGAACCCCCAAAAGAGAAAAAGACCAAAGAAGAAGCGGAGAAAGCACAAAAGGAACCTGCCTTTCCGCCCCTCAGCACGCTGACCAATCAACAACTGTGGGAAATGCACCCGGACGACTTCCAAAAATTGTACGATCATGTGAAGAAGCAGGCCGTACAGAACCCCACGCCGCAAAACATAGGGGACTGGATCAGGATCACGGACATAGGGAGGCGAAAGGCCCTGGCCTTCACCACCGCGGTTTCCCTGTTCCTGCAAAAGAACCCGGAGTACGACGCAAGCACCTTCCTACCGGACGCTGAACCCGGAAAGTCCGCCCAGTTTTTTGGTCGCAAGGAAGAACTCGAGAGCTATCTCAAGAAGGCACAGGGTAACTACGGCCTCATATACTTCTACTCGCCCAACTGCAAGTACTGCGACGCCCAAACGGGGATACTCCAATGGTTCCGCCGGATCTACGGGTGGGACATAGAATCATACGACGTGACCGCGAACAAACGCATAGCAGATTTCTTCGGCGTCACCATCACTCCATCCCTATTCATCATCTCCCGAAAAACCGGAAACACAATGCCCATCTCCGCCGGCGTCATCACGGTAGACGAACTCTCCACGAGGCTGTACCGGTCCATCAGGGTCCTCAGCGGGGAGGTGCAACCAGAGGAATACAACACCTGGCAGAGCGACCTCATCCCGTTTATGAAGCCCTTGCCGCCGCCAGAACCAAAATTTAAGTACTGAGGGTTATGATTTTTGAAATTTTTGCCGATAATACGTTTTGGAGCAAAGGAAAAAAACACCGGAGGCTTACAGCCATGAAGGGAAAAACATTAGTAATATCAGTTTTTTTATTAATGGTTTTTGCCCTAGCAGTTCCCGCCCGGGCAGGATGGATTGACGATTGGGTTCAGCAGAAAGTGACTTCCGGCCCGGACTACTTCGAGGGACAGAAAAGAGGATACGTGACGTTCGGCCAGTTCCAGGCAAGGGTCCCGATGCAGAAAGACTATCTCCTCTCCATAGAGGCCCCGAGGCTGAAAGTGGGCTGCGGGGGTATCGACATGTTCCTCGGGGGGCTCTCGTTCTTGAATTTTGATCTCCTGGTCCAGAAAGCCCAGCGCATTATTCAGGCAGCGCCCTTCATGGCATTCCAGATCGCCCTCCAGGTTCTCCTTCCCCAGGTGGCTTCCACCCTCGAGGCAATCGAGGCCATCATCAACCAACTGAACAACCTGGCCCTGGACGAGTGCAAGGCGGAAAAAGCCATTGTTGCCACGGCCGTAGACGTTATCAAGGATCCTTCCTCCGTCGAAAAGAAGATGAGCGACATCGCTCAATCTTTCAAGGAGTCGGAATTTGTGAAAGGAATCAGCTCCAACTGGCAGAAAATGACGGAATCCTTCAAGAACACGGGATCGTCCAAGGTAACCGCGAGTGATGCCGTCTCTGGGTGTCCTGATCAACTGAAGGATGTCTTTGCAACGAACGGCTCCCTGCTGGCAAAGGTTGCCAGCCAGGTCGGACTCGGGGGGGATACGGATATGGTTAAGGTGATCAGGGGTCTCATTGGGGACGTGGAGATAAGCGTGCAGCAAAACGTAATACGCGCCACCTACATCAAGCCGTGTGACGATAACGGACCGGATCCATATTCAAGATTAACCAGTAGCAGTTTGCCCCTTTACCGCAGATCCCAGGGAGGAAGCTGTGAACTGGTGCAGGACAAAGGGGTGCTGGAGAGTTCAATTCGCAATATGCTTGCCCGAGTCCAAGCTGATATGATCAACAAAAGTGCCTTTGCTAGCGATGTCACGAATTTCATTCAGAACATGCCTGCCCCCGTGTACCAGATCGTGAAGGCGTCCGTCATGTCCGGGGATTCCAGTATTCTGGAAAGCTCCATACCGCTCATCACCACCGCCTACGCCTATTTCCTGATCAGCGATACCCTGGCGAAGGGAAACGCAATACTGGAAACGGCACAACATATCCAGTCCCGCAAGGTCAACCCCAACGAAAACTGCAAGTATGAAGTCTTCGCCGAATCGATGCAGTCCGTCGCAATGCTCAAGCAAAACGCCGAGAAGGTCTTGAGCTCCGCAAGGGGGGAGTACATGAAGCAGCTCTACGAGCTTGCCACCCTTAGCATGCGGGCACAGCAACTGGTCGAGCAAAGCAAGATAGTAAGTAGAGCCCTTGCTCGACGGGTCGGTAACGCTGCCCTGGCCAACAGGATGTAGGCAGAAATGACAAGGATCTTTTCACTCGCGATCTTCATCACGGCAGCGGTCTTTACACTCCTGCCCGATCATTCATGGGCCCTCGACATGGAATACTACACCTACGGGGGGTTTGAAGCGGTCAGGATGGTGCTGGAACGCATCGCCCTCATCTTTTCCGACAGCGCGTACAAGGCCCTGTTCTTCTCGGTTGCCGTGCTGGGCATATTCTTCGCCGGCGTATTCGCCTACTACTCGCTTTTGGCGAGGGGAAACAAGGGTAGCTCCCTTGCCTGGGCATGGCCCGTAGGTCTGGGAATACTCATCTACCTGGCCCTGGTCGTGCCGAAAGGGAGGATTTTCCTGTATGACCCCGTCCTCAACCGCACGTCCACCATAGCGGGAATCCCTGACGGGATCGTGGCTGTAAGCGGTATCCTGTCTAAAATTGAAAACGGCATAATAGAGATCGTGGAAACATCGGGAGATCCAACCGGTTACGGGACAAACGCGGGTGGTATCGGGTTCTCCGCCCTCAAGGGCCTCTCGCAACCCACGATGAATGCCTACCTCACCTCTTCCTTGCAAAAATACGTGGAAGATTGCGTGTTTTTTGAGTTGTCACGCCCGGGGACTACGCTAACCATAGAATCGCTCAGGCGCACAGACGACCTGCTCCAGGAATACGCAAAGGCGGCAAGCCCCTCTGTCTACACCGTGTACTTCGACGACTCCACCCCGGAAGGTAGATCAATGGCATGCAGCGCGGCGTGGACCACGCTATCGAGCATCCTCTCCAATCCTTCGACGTACACGGATGCGGTTAAAGACGGATGCGCCAAGGCGGGATACGACGTATCCAATGTCAACGAAGCCCAGCAATGCAAGACGGCCATGGACGCCGTTCTGTCCTCCGTCCTGCAATCCTCCGTCTCGGGAGTGGACAACTTGAAGTTCGCGCAGCAGATGGCCCTCTCGAAGGCCATGGCCCAGGTCATCTCGTACCAGTCAGACGACAGCGTAATAAAGACCCTCACGGCCCAGAACACCCAGTCAGCCGGGATCGCAATGGGAATCGTAGCCAATGAGTGGATCCCGGTCATCAGGGCGGTGATAACCGCTATCGCCATCGGCCTCATCCCGTTCATCGCCCTCATGATCCCAACGGGGTTCGTGGGAAGGGCGGTAAGCCTCATCTGCGGGTTCTTCGTGTGGCTAACCTGCTGGGGAGTGATAGATTCCCTCATTCACGGTATCGCCATGAATTACTCGATCAACATGATGGAGACGATCCGCACACACAAGCTGGGGTTCGTTTCCCTCATGCTGTTCCCCGACCTCTCCCAGAAGGCATTGAGCATGTTCGGGTTCATACGCACGGCTGGCATCATGCTAGCCACGGTTGTCAGCGGGATGATCATCCGCTTCGGCGGACATGCCCTCTCCATGATGGCGAGCAACTTCATGGGCACGCTCCAATCAGCGGGAGCGATGGGGGGACACGTGGTCTCCTCCGCCGAGGGGATCGGGCAAAAAATGTCGAGCATATCAAGCGGAATGACAAGCGCGGGATACTACGGCATGATTAGCCCGGATACTGAAGCGACGTTGAACAGCAGGGTAAGGGTGGGAGAATTCATTGGCACACGGGATGCGTACACGACCGCAGGCCTTGGTAACCTGGCCAACGTTCCATTCCAAGCTGCCCTGGAAAAAGGAATTAGTTTTGGCGGGCACGGCAGGGCTCTTGCGAATATGAATGCCATGGAATACACCGATGCTGGTACTATGGTCTCATATGAGGCTAAAATGAACGCTGCCAAGCAGGCATCCCAGTTGGCTCCGGTTGACTTACTTGGGCCGAAGAGATACACTCAGGCAATGATAAACAAGACCATGTTTGACGCATTCAAGGATTTAAATACCATCCAAAAATACGCCGACGAACACGGCGTTGACGGTCTACTCCACTTAGCAAAGACCGGGGGGATGCTGAATATGCTACGGATGGCTGTCATGGCCAATACAGCAGAAGAATTCGTGAACACGCGATTAGGCGGCGACTGGTCGAAATATGAGGAAATGTTAGCGGCACGAGAGACAAAAGAACTGACCACGATGCAGGCGCTGAACGATTTGATAGACTTGAAAACGGAACGCATTATGGAAAGCAGCCCAGAAATGTCGCTGGACGAAGCCAAAGTACGTGCATTTGGGGAGATTGTGAGGGATCCCGCGATAATGAATATATTGTCCGCATCATCAAAAGCAGACTTGCTCAACAAGATGGCTACGCGCTACGGGCTAAACGAGGATGCGCTCTATGCGTTCTTAGGATCCGGGGGGAAGGTGTCGGATAAAATGGCCCAGGCAATGGCCGCTCGCGGGGATGCACCCCGGAATTTGAACCTCGCGGGATGGACTCTATCCAACTATGCTATTGACGAGAACACCGGCGCTCTCAAAAACATCGAGGCCAGGCAAAGAACGAATCTTGCGGATTTACACTACGCCGGCGGGCAAGTGACGGCCACCTCCGTCAGCCCAGAGTATCTCAAGCGGCTCCACGCCGACCTGGTGAAGCACTCCGGTAGCGACCCGACCTTCAGAAAGGCAGCAGACTTTCTGGGTGGTCTTCTCAAAAAAGGGAGAGCGGCATCTGTCGTGCTCAAGTACGACGCGAATACCGGCAAGCTCGCCTCCCTGGGTGTCGAGCATGGAGGAAGGGCAGAAGACAGCAGCTACATCAGGCTCAACCATCAAAACCAGTATTACTACGGGGAGTCGATGTCCCTAGGCGGTGTCCAATCCCCAGGGTCATACATATCAGATCCAGGAAACTTTCATACTGTCCTTGAACAAGCTAAGGATCCCCGAAAAAGAACAGCAATGCTCTACACTATCGCACAAAACGTCAGTGAGCTTATCAAACAAGGGTGGGGCCTCAAGGATAATTTCAGCAAGGAGGAAGCAACACAGTTAGTTAAGTCCTTTGCAATGAAAGCTGGCCTAGACTTCAGCAAGATCTTGAAGTTCCTGCCGGTAGATCTTGGCATCGGCGCAAATGCAACATACAGTAATACAGATATAAAGGCAAAGAACGACATCGCAGCCAAGGATCTCGTATTCCATCTGTTATCAGCAAAGCTGCAGGCGGAGTACGGGGACCCGAGCAAGCAGCTGAACGCCCGCGACGTAGTTGGAACCATCTACGGGGCAGTAAACAGCATGGGAGAGATCACTCTTGATAGAATGGGCGTGAAGTCTCTTGATGCACTAAAACAAGAAAAGCAAAATATGGAAGCTGCTATTCGGCAATCTTATAATATTTCACCTCACAGCTCGAATCCCAAGGATGGGACTCCTAACGATTTAAATGTCCTGCAGCGACATCTAGAGCAGGTGGAGAGAGATATTGAACGGCGTCAAAACGCGGTGAATGAGGTAGACCCGTCGGGTATGCTCAAACCTCTTTTCTCCAAATATGGATTCGTCCCTCATCAAAACCTTCAAAAAAGTTCTGGGACTACTACGCTTACTGGACCAAGGTTTCGGAAGGCAAGTACCAACCCTGAAGATGAAAAACACATGCCTCTTGGAAGTACGCCGGGCAACACCGATCACGCCAGTACCGTTCTTGCCCTTAGCCCGGACAAGTACCGCGACATGATGAACTGGATTCTAAAGGATTCAAAACTCGAAGGACAGAGTAACACCGGCCATGTCGAAAACAAGCAATACAGGGATATTTTTAATCAGGTGGTCAATGACTTCTTTGGTGGCCGTGTGGATTCCCTGCTGAATGCCACACGGGAACACGGATCGTTCAAGCAGTATGTATCGCATCAGCAGGATCAGCAGGGTGACGATGGCTCGTTTAAGTTCAAGGGATTCGACACCAGGACTCCGGGAGATTTGTACTCGAACATAAAGCCTGCCATTGAAGTCGATGATTCTTCATATCCAAACACATCTCTTAGCCCCGAGGGGGCACATGCCGGTCGTAATCTGCAAGCATCAACGATTGGAAGCGGGGATTCCTCCCACGTGGATCGCACAACGGACTGGCAAACGGGAGCAAGAGGGGAATACGCAGGAATTCCCGGGGTAGGCATGCAGAATTACCACGAGGAGTACATGAATAAATACGGCCGGGCAGAGATGGAACGCGCATACACCGAATTAGGGATTAGCAACATAACCGAGGAGAAGGCGCGAGAAATGGGATTCAGCAGCGTCGAAGAAGCCAAGGCAAGCGCCTTCAACCAGTTGGTCTCCACCCAAATAATCGGCGGCAGGATAGAAACCCTGCACGGCCTCGTAGTAAACGGGATGGGGATGTCTGACATCGCAGAAGCAGACTCGAGTGGAAGGGTGACTCAACTTGCCAACAGCTATGGGCTTTATCCCGGGGGCAAGACCGTTAATCCCAATCGTCCCGAACAGGAAAGCACATTTGTACCAAGAGACAAAATTGATCATCCCGAACCTGAACGTACATACACAGGGTTAGGAATTAGCCAAGATAACGAAGAAAAAAGCACAGGAAAAACTGTACCAAGAGACAAAATTGATCATCCCGAACCTGAACGTACATACACAGGGTTAACCGTACCCGATAGTTCTGCCACATCCCAAGGTCCTGAAATGCAGGATCCGCTTTTTGCACCAAAACCTCCTCGCGCCCGGGCAAAAGCAGGACAAGAACAAGCCCTGGCCGCAAGTATTTTACGACAGGATAACGAAGAAAAAAGCACAGGAAAAACTGTACCTGGAAAAGAGAATACGGTAAGGCCTGATGACGGTAGGCCCAGACCCAAGGTGATGTTATAAAAATAACTCTTGACTTTTATGTTTTTTATCTATATATCTATATCGAGGACGAAAAGAAAGGAGGTGAAAAGAATATGGGATCTTGGATCTCTGGTGATGGAATCATAGGATGGATAATTGTTATCAGCTTGGCAGGCATCATAATCGTCATCTACAACGACATCGTGCAGAGGGTTAACTCCGTAGATCGCGCCCTGGGCAACATAAGGGTTCTCACCCAGCGGAGATACGATCTCATCAGCCAGGTCGTTGAAGTGGTGTCGCGATACGCAAAGTACGAGCAGAACTTGTACGAAAGGATCACCCGTTTGCGAATGGAAGCATACGGAACTTCCCCTGCTTCCCCCGAGGGAAAACGCATCGAGCAGGACTTGAACGCCGCCCTGAAAGATCTCTTCGCGGTTGGTGAAAACTACCCCCGCCTGAAGGCAAGCGACAATTACCGGCAGTTGCAAATGGCCCTCCGGGAGGTCGAACGGGACCTGGCCCTGTCCAGGATGGCCTACAATGGGGCGGCAAAGGAATACAACGACGCCTTGATGATGTTCCCCTGGGCGATTATCGCGGGCATAATGGGACTGCGGAGGAAGGAAATGCTCTCCGTGGAACCCGGCGTAATGGCCAAGCCCAATATACGTGCCGCTCTTGATGAAGTCTCCGGGGGCAAGTAACTTACTTGCCCCATTAGGGTAGGTGAACAATGATGATTTTCCATCCTCATCACATCTGGGGAGGGATCGCCGCCGTGCTGGTCCCCCTCTTCATCTATGCCGCTACCAACATAGACTGGGGCGGCCTAAGCAAAAACGCGCTTAAATTTTTCACTCCCCCCCAGTACAGCGAGCAAAAGAAAAGCGACGCCTACGGCGTCTTGCAAAAATTGGCAGAGGGCACCGGTAACGCGGCGTCGAACATCCTCTCTTCCGGCGTGGGGGAGATCCTCACAAAGCCTTCCGGTTCCTCCGGGTCGAAACCCGCCTTCCCTTCTAACAACAACGAAAAGCTCGGGAATTACTACGACGAGGCATACGTGAAATTCCCGGACAAACGAAACAAGCACAGCCGCTGATCCAGTTTTTCCACAAATCAGGTTCTCTTTTTTTCATTCTTTGCCGATAATAAGAGTGAATTTAACCCCCATAAAAAGGGGGACCGGCCGCCCAATGGCGGCCGCCAATGCCCGAAAAGGGCAAAAAAAGAAAAAAATAGGAGGTATGAGATGGTATACATTGTTGTAGAAGGAAAGTTGTACCTTCGAACATTGCCCCGGTCTTATAGACCGGGCAAGAAGGTACGATATTTAGAAAGTGGCGGAACAACGACGTGTTTCCGCCATGGGTCCTTCCCCGAAGAAGGGACGGTTTATACCGCCCCGTATTCGGGAAGGCAATTTACCCTCGAGAAGGGGAGCCTGCATTCAGTCAAGATGCAGGAATCCCTCCTTCTTCGGGGGGAAGGACACAACAAGATAGTATGGTTAAATGGCTGGCCGTGGCCAGCCACACCGACGGTAGGAGTAAACGTTAAGAAAGGGGGGGGATAACCCCCCCTTTCTTTTTTTGTCCTCCATCCATTCGCACACCCTGCCATATTATGAGTGAGAAGCAATTACTTCCAATCCGAGGGTGTGCCATGAACACAAACCACGTAAACCCACTCCGCATTGATTTCATAATAGCCAAGGCCAACATTCCCACGGCCAAGAAGGGAGCCAACCTGGTTTTGAGGTGCCCCTTCTGCAAGGGAGATTCATTCGTTCACAAGCACAACGCAATGCTGAACCTCGAGGGAAACTTCCTGTACTGCTTCTCTGAAAAAAGACTGTACGGCGCAAGAGAAGTGTCGGAACGCCTGGGCATCACCTTTGATACCTCCGCCTTGCAAAAGCAGAAAGCCGAGGCCCCCGCCAGCAACTACATGCCGAAGAACCCCGAAAAGCCGAGGAGAATCGAAGACGTACACGCTTACCTAAACCGGGATGGATGGACCCTCGCGGCGGAATATACCCACTTCAACTTGCAAGGTTCCGTCCAGTACAAGGTTCGGCGATACGAGCGGCAGCTGCCCGGGGAAAAACGCGAAAAAACCTTCATACCGTATGTCCCTGACGGCACGGTGGGTCTCAATCGTCAGCCCACCCTCCCCTACGGGCTGGAGCAATTCATCCTCAGCAAGAGCATATACGAGGTCTGGCTCGTCGAGGGACAAAAGTGCGCGGACATTCTCCAAAAACACATCGGGGCCTACGACGGCATCGCAGTTTTGGGCTACAACAAACCGTCCGAGTTCGAGCGGGAAGCCATCGTTCGGCACCTCTCAGGGAAAGACATCGTGATCTTCGAGGACAACGACCCGGAAGGAAGAAGAAACACGGAGAAGCTCGTCTCTATTCTAAAGAAGGAGGCAACCTCCATCAAGGTAGTCTCCTTCCACGACTACGAGGAAGGGTTCGACGTGGCAGACTTTCTCGAGATGGAAAACTTCAAGGCCCTGGCGAAAAAGATCCAAGACGCGGAGTACGCTTACACCGCCGCTCACTTAAACCTGGTTTCCAGCGTCCACATTCCCATCGCGCCGGAGGACGAATACCTGCTGGATCCCATCATTCCCTGCAAATCCATCATTCTCCTCGATGGACGGGAGGGGATAGGGAAAAGTTACCTCGCCCTCCAGCTTGCCGTGGCAATCTCTGCGAAAAAGCACTTCCTGGTTCCCGGGGTCAAGCCGGTAAGCGAGCATAAAGTCCTGTACTTCTCCGCCGAAGAGACCGAAAGGCAGTTCTATTACCGCCTACTTCGCATCCTGCGCAGCTTCTCCCTGGAGGACACCAAAAACTTCTGGTGGATCTCCACCCTCTCAGACCGGTTCACCTGCCCCACGTCGTGCCTGATGACCACGCATGACAACGAGGTAACACCCACGGAATTTTTCGATTACCTCGACGACTGCCTGAGACACATCCGGCCTGCGCTCGTCGTTTTTGACAACATGCTCCACTTCTACGGGCTGGAATATGCCTCCACGACCCACGCCGCCGCCTTTTGCCACCTGCTTAAAACACTCATCAGGAACTACGGATGCAGTTTTCTCCTCGTCCGCCACCACCCGGGAGAAGCCAAACAGGGGCAAGCACCGGTCCACGGGGGCGACGCCGTGCTGCGAGCCCAAGCCAGGGCCAGGCTGGTCTTCCAAGCACAGGAGAACAGGACACGGCAGCTCGCCATCGACAAGTTAAGCCACGGGAGTCCCGGCAGAAAAATCTTCCCGATCACCGTTGAGCTGACAGGAGGACCAGGTAGCACATGCTGGTCCCCCGTATCGGCAAAGTAAGACGATTTCATATTATGTTATCGTATCACTTTATAGCCATACCCCCCCTGATACACCCCCTCATGACCCCCTATGGGGGGTAAAGTGATACGAAAATTCTAATTTTCGTATCAATTATGCGATGAGCCTTTCGGGTCGCTGCACCACCCTCACCCTCCTGATCTTGACATCCATTTAATGGGTGTTGCATACTTTGCCAGGCTCCTATAGGGAGCCGCATAGTCTGCGGAAAGCGTCGTCCCCTTCAATGGGCTTGGCACCGCAGCGCCAATCTATCCTTTCCGGTGGATTGGTGGACGCACAGAGGGGATACAATCCCCGCATCGAGGGGGTGCTACATGTAGCACCCCCTTTCTTTAGGAAACTGCCCGGATAGAATTGCAATCCCGTCCTTTTCACCCTCTTTTTCTGCAACTCCTCCTGGGATAATTCAGCATCTTGGGTATCAGGTGCCTGTTGATGTCGTTCGCCAGAATTTCCGGCTTCCGGCGCGCGCTTCTTTTGAGCGTACAAACGGGTAGGTAAGTGTTGTCCGCATCTTTGACCAATGCCGTGAAAAACAGGTTGTGGCCAAGATCGTTATACCGGAGAAGGATTTGCATGTTCTCGTCATTTTCGGGCGAGATTGTCACCTTCCAGCCGGCCATCGAGGTTTTCCATCCCGCCAGGTGTTTTGCATACTAGTCCTGTATTTTTCCTTTGAGATTTTGTATGTTATTGTTATCACTAAGGATATAGAATAAAAGGTGGAGAGGCACCCAAGGCAGTTGTAATTTAGATCCGCCCTTCAAGAGGGAGGGTGAGATTAAGACGCAAACTATAACCCGCCTTTTTCCTGCTCATTCTCGCCATTTATCTCTTGACTTTTTCTATCATTTGTGGTATGATGTACTCACTTAAGATAGAACAAATAAAAGAGGAGGGCTAATAAGTATGGAGATAAAGGAAAGAATCAAAAAGGCTCTGATAGTAGAAATTGAGGAATATCCCCCGGGGTGGGTTGAAGCTAGGTGGAAGTACCCGGATACAGCCCTGTTGTGGTACAAGACCAGCTGGAAAGACCCGGCTGAAGCCAAGAGATGGTTTGACCTCGGTTGGTCTAAATTGGCACAATCCCATTGAGGCAAAAGAATGGTACATAAGATAGGGAGAGGGGCAGAGAGGAAACATGAATATAGTGCAAACCAAGTATCCGCTCGTCGCGCAACGCGGTAAGGTAGAATACCTGAACGAACACCAGGCGAATGCCATGACAGAAGCGTGGCAGGAATGGTACGAGAACACAAAGACCCCAGGGCTGAGGCGGCTGAGGGGAAAGTACTGGCTCACATACCTCATGCTCCGCTTCACCGGCTGCCGCCTCGGTGAATGCCTGCTCATAGACGACACCCAGGACATTGATTATAGAAATTACGAAATTAAGATCCTGACGCTCAAGCTGCGCCGGCGTACCATCAGGACAGTACCGGTGCCCCCCCAGGTGGTCGCGGAGATCCTGCGCTACCTAGCAGAGTTTCCCGACCAGAGGGGAAAGGTTTTCCGCGTTCAGCAGGGAAACTTCAGGCGCATGTTCTACGAGCTGGCCCAAAAAGCCAATATTCCCAAGCACCTGGGACACCCCCACGTGCTGAGGCACACGAGGGCAATCGAGATGCTCAAGGCAGGCGTACCCATCACGTCGGTTCAGGACATCCTGGGCCACTCGTCGGTATCCACGACGGCCATATATCTCAGGCTGTCAGGGGCGGAGACGAAACTCATCCTGAAAGAGCGGGGCTTGATATAGCGGGAAGCCTTTGCAGCGCGACAGGGCGGCTAAACCCTGAAGGTGCGCCGCATCTTGTACTCTTCCTTTTTCCCCGCATTCCATTGATGGACAGGGCGCATGTACCCCGTGATACGGGAATACACCTCGCACTCACGAAAATTCGTGAGCTGAGGGTTCTTCTCGAAACACCTGTCACATTTTCCATAGATCTTCTCCACGTACCAGATTGCCCCGCCCGACACGTCCAGCTTGCCGTCCTCCTCTATCCTCACGAGGATAGAGACGGCCTTCCCGCAGTCGTGGCACTTTCCCCGGAACTCGATTTCGTTCGTCTTTTCCTTCGCGAAGAGATCTTCTAGAAATTCTCTTGTTGCTCCCATGCTTCCTCCTTTCTTTTATTGTTTTTATCATACCATATTTTTGATGTTTTGTCAATATTCAGACCCTCGTCTCGTCGACGCGGACTGGGAAGAAACCCGATACTCAAGAGGGGGTTCGCAAAGGCTTCCATGTGCTCCCATACTTAATATGGCAAACACGAGGACTGATACCTCTCAAGGTATATTCGGACGCCGTTTCGACAGTTTTGCACGTCCCTCCATATTACCGGTAGAAAAGGGAGGTACGAGAAGCATGAACACCAACACCCATCAACTACGTTCTGCAATCATTTCAATAGTTTTGCACGGCTTTCCATAATATGGGTAGATATTAAGTGGGGAGGAAAATCATGACCAAGGCAACCCACCTGGCAAGCGGACTGCTGACCTCATGCGTAGCGATAGATGCGTACACGCACGGCAACCTGCACAACATGCTGGTTCCCCAAAAGGCGGTCGAGACCACCGCCCTGTCCCTCGTGATTCTCCTGGGATCCGTTTTCCCGGACTACGACCTCGGTTATCCCTTCAAGTGGCTGTTCAAGCACCGCACGTACCTGCATTGGTTCCCAATCTACCTTGCCCTCTTTGCCGCGGGAGCAATCGCCAGATGCCTGTACCTTATCTGGTTTTCCACCGCCTGTCTCCTGCACCTGCTGCTGGACGCAACAACCGTCATGGGTGTCCCGGGGATAAAATACCCCCGGGGAGATAAATTCACCCACCATGGGCTAAAACTGGTTCACACCGGTTCGCTCGCCGACAGGTTGACGGGCGCGGCGTTCCTCCTGGGAGGCTGCATTTACGCTTGGATCAGGTTTGCCACATGAGACGTACCACGCACATTTTACTTGACATTAGGAAGTTACTTTGTTATAATATAAGCATGATAGTAAAGAAGAACATAAACGTTCTTCCGAGGGGATGCGGAAAAAGGGCCTCCCACACCCCCCACAATTCCCGTGTCCCCTCTCCTCCCCACCCGGGGAGAAACAAAGGATCCCGGGGCGTGGGTTTCGTCCTCCTTTTTCCTGCGCCCCCTTCACCCCTTTTAAAAAGGAGGTAGGTAGGTGAATGGTCAAAGTAACACTCAAAAGGAGGACAGCGTGATGCTCGGAAAGGATCAGGTAAAAAGCGTAACGATTGCAGACGGGACAAAACCAATCCTGCTAGTCTACTTCCTGGTAGGCACGATCTGGGGGGCGGCTACACTCATCTACACGGTCAACTTGAGGAGCTGCTTCAAGTTCCCATCCCTGGCCCTGGGATACATTTACGCAGTCGGCCTCATTCTGGCCATGGGCTACGGATGCTTCAAGATCATAAGGGGCGACAGCAAGGGCTACAAGATAGCGGGCATCGTTGGACTACTAAGCTCCGTGCTCGTGTACTATTCGTTTTTTTTCTATAATTTCTTCCTCTTCTCCTGGGGCATACGTCTCCTCATCGAGTACGTGGTCATCCCGGATTACATTTTTGGTTTCTTGAGGTTCCACGTTTACGTGGGAGGCCCCGGCATTGACTACACGTACACCAACAAGAGCATAGCCCTCGACGTGGGAATGTTAATCGCGTCCTTGCTCGCGATTCGGATTTATCGCCGGGAAAAACTTGTCGGCAAGGTAACTGGCGACACGCAAGAAAATCCTTAATAAACAGGAGGTTAAGAGATCATGACAAAGTTGAGTCGCACAGTATTTGTGCTGGCTGCCATATTACTTATGACGGCAACTGTTATGGCAGACGAGACTACCGTCAAGGAGATGAGTGTCCCGGTAGTGAAATGTTCCGCCCCCGTAGGCACGCTATCTATCCTCGACGTGGACTGCAAGGCAGCGGCCTGCCAGGATACCGGAACCCCCAGGGCCGGCCTGCTAGGGCTAGCCCAACTCTTCTCCGGTGCGGGAGGCGTGCAGGGAGTAGGCAAGGGAGTAGGAGCGATGCTTTCCAATGCGCTAAAGGAAACGGGATGCTTCAAGATAATTGACCTTGAAAAGGTCAAGGCCATGCAGGCCAGGTTGGAGGCAACCGGGCAGAAGATAGCCCCGCCCAAGATAGACCACGTGGTGGCCGGCACCATCACGGCAATAGAGTACTCCAAGGAGGGCGGTGCCCTGCTCGGAGGCATCGTACCCGTCGTGGGTCTCGTGTCCAAAAACACGGAAAAGGCACAGATGACGATGGAGGTTTCCGTCCTCGACCCGGCCACGACCGAAGTAACCCACTCCAAGACCTTCGCTGCGGACTCCTCCAAGAGCTCATGGGGATTCGCCCTGGGAGGATACAGAAACGCGGGGCTCGGCGGGGGAGGATGGTCAATAAGCAAGAGCCTCTCGATGGACAAGGTGACCCAGGAAGTGGTCTTCTCCGCGGCAAACTACATCGCCGAGAGCCTGGCGGGGAAAAACATCGTGTCCAGGCCGGTAATTCCAAAAAAGGAAGAAGATAACAAATTAGAAGAGAACCAGTAAACGGCATAGACCGGGAGAGCATCGAGTGACAGGCAGGAAGACGGATACCGTGCTGATTAAGAGAATCGATACCGCCAGGATACTCTTCGACTGCCCCGCGTGCGGCAGGGAGGTGGCAGCCGTGAGCTACGCACCGCATTTGACCTACGCCGTTTTCTGCCCCGTCTGCGGGGCCAAGTACATAGCGTTGAAAAACACAAACACAAGGAGGATAGGAGATGGAAGAAAAATATACAACGGCCATCGCGTCAGCGGACGAGCTGCGAGTCAAGCGGTCTAGAAACACCGCCCTCATCTGCTACATCCTGCAATGCGCCACGTTCGCCCTCATCTTGACACCCATCGTTGCCCTGATCCTGGGATACGTCGAACGCCCAAAGGCTAAGGGAACTTGGGTGCACTCTCATTTCACCTGGCAAATAAAGACTTTCTGGTGGGGCCTTCTCTGCGTCGTTGTTACCGCCATATTGATCGTGATCTCCGCTCACATCTTCATAGAAACATATCGTAACGACTCGATGGGACCCAACCTCTTCACCTTGCTCCTCACGCCCCCGCTCGTGTACCTCATACCCCTGGGATTCGCAATCTGGCTCCTCTACCGCATCGTAAAGGGAATGATCCGACTATTTAATGGACAACCGATATGAAAGGAGATCGGCTATGGCCAAGCAAGTTACATGCAAACAATTTTCTGCAGCAGGCAGCCATCAAATGGGGTTGCCACACCGCGTCGCTGAGACGGTGCTGCCCCTCATAGCCGTCGCCAGCAACATACTGTACTCCACGTGCGGCACGGGCTGCTCGGCCCTCAAGGGAACCCTCTTCGGCCTTAACCTCGTCTATGTCGGCAGCG
>Ga0209720_1001188_pt1 | contig 22894 bp, 17 predicted proteins | sample AD_JPNMR3_MetaG_FD_184426 | JGI IMG/M metagenome (GOLD analysis project Ga0209720, IMG submission 184426) | Active sludge microbial communities of municipal wastewater-treating anaerobic digesters from Japan - AD_JPNMR3_MetaG (SPAdes) (version 2) | ecosystem: Engineered > Bioreactor > Anaerobic...
GTTTTCATAATTACGTATTTACGTAATAGCAAAATAACAATAAAAAAATCAGAAATCCAAATAATTTCTTATGTTTTTTAACCTATTACGTATTTGTTATGCCGGGTTATGGTTTAAGGTAGGTGAAAGCTCGCCAGTTTCGTACGACCAGGGTGTTGAAAGTAATCGTATTCGCTTGATTTGCTCGGTCTGACCAAGTTGTTTATTAACTTCTGCTACTACTTGCTGATAGAGTGACTGAATTTGCGGCAATTTAATTAAGTCCTCATTATCCTGAAAATGTATTTTGTGAAAAGCACACCAGCTGTGCAGATAATAAAAATTGGGAAGAATCAGTGCACTGGCAAATTTTTCATTTTCACCAATAACGATAGCCTGCTCAATGTATTCTGACTCTTTTAAAAGATTTTCAATAGGTTGCGGTGCTACATACTTTCCACTGGATAATTTAAAAATTTCTTTTTTGCGGTCGGTAATTTTAAGATATTGTCCTTCCACAAAAACTCCAATATCGCCCGTATGGAACCAACCCTCCTCATCTATCACCTGAGCGGTTAAATGATCGGCTTTGTAATAACCCTTCATCACATTGGGGCCCTTGCAAAGTATTTCACTATCGGTACCCAATTTTACTTCCACCCCTTCAATAATAGGGCCCACCGTACCTATTTTTACCCGTCGTGTCGGGACAAGTTGATTAACTGCAATAACAGGCAATGTTTCTGAAAGACCATACCCTTCAAGCAACTGTACGCCTGCAGCCCAAAATAATCGAGCCAGACGGGGTTGCAAGGAAGCTCCGCCCGATACCACTATATGCAAATTGCCCCCAAGAGAATCTCTTACTTTGCGATAAACCAGTAAATTCAGCAATTTGTAATGCAGTCGCTGAAAGAAATTGTATTTTTTATCAATATCATATTTTAAGCCTTGTCGAACCGCATGAAAAAATATCCAGCGAAGTGGAATTGGCAAATCATGCCCTTTAGCTTGTATTTTCTCAAAGAAAAGTTCAAAAATCCGCGGAACTGCACAAAAAATATGGGGTTTTACCTCTTGCAAATTTTCGGCAATGGTTCCCATATTTTCAGCATAATAGATGCTAATGCCCTTGTACAGATAATGATAATTAAGCATTCGTTCGTACACATGGCTCAGAGGAAGAAAACTGAGCGCACGGTTGTTGGATGTCAATTGGTGCACTTTTGAAGTGGCTATGACATTACTCAGCAGATTGTTGTGTGTTAACATCACCCCTTTTGGGTCGCCTGTGGTGCCACTGGTGTAGATTATGGTTGCAACATCGTGAGGTTGTATGCTGTCCTTCAAACTCTTCAGGATCGCAACATAATCATTTTCATGATCTTTACCCATTTTAAGCAACTCATCCCACGAAAGGGTATGATTAATAGGCGCTAAAGCAATTACTTGACGCACCGTAGTTTGGGGCAGAAACGATTTTATTTTTTCATAGATTGACCGATCGGAAACGATAATGGCAACGGGCTCACAGTGCTCAAGGATAAATTTGTAATCATCTTTGCTAATGGTAGGATAAACAGGTACATGAATCAGGCCAGCCTGCATGATCGCCATATCGAGCATAAGCCATTCGGGGCGATTATTAATTATCGTAACGATGCGGTCACCTTTTTGAAAGCCAAGGGAAAGAAAGGCACAGCTCAGCTGTTGTGTATAACGAACAAAATCGCTGCTATTGAATTTTTTCCAGCTACCCTGATACTTCCCTGCAAGCAAATCCTCCTTAAAGGAATAATGCTGGTGAGCATATTCCACCAGATCAAAAAGCCTTAACGGTTCCATATTAGGCTTATTGGGTTAATAATTGGCTGCAAAAGTGATTAATTTTTCAGACTCATGCAAGATATTTTAAAGCAGCCTCAACTGCCTTTTCCAGTCCCGAAGGATTTTTTCCTCCGGCAGTGGCCAGAAACGGCTGCCCTCCACCTCCTCCCTGGATTTCAAGGGCAATATCTTTTACTATTTGAACAGCATTGAATTGTTTTTCTTTTACCAGATTTTCGGAAATGAATACCAATAAATTTGCCTTTCCTGCAACTTCGGCGCCCAACACCAGGAAAAGATTCGAGACCTGTCCTTTGAGCTGAAAAGCAAGTGTCTTCAGGTCATCTGCCGAATCGACCTGTACGATCGATTTTATAACGTTTATTCCCTGTATTTCCCTCTTAGTCTGTAGTAATTCATTTTTAATGTGAATCAACTGTTGCTCTTTGAATTGTTCAACCCTCTTCTGCAATTGTTGCATTTGCGACAACACCGAATTAAGCTGCTTTACCACATCTTGAGGATGATTGAGCAACGACTTAATTTCGTTAAGCTGGCTCTCAAGGTTACGTTGATAAATTGCAAATTGACGTCCTGTAATAGCCTCAATACGACGAATTCCTGCTGCAATAGCCGACTCTGAAATAATTTTAAAGAAACCTATTTGACCTGTCGATTTTACATGGGTGCCCCCACAAAGTTCAATAGAATCCCCAAAACGTACCACTCTTACTTTATCCCCATACTTCTCGCCAAAAAGTGCCATAGCGCCCATTTTAATAGCTTCGTCAAAAGGCATGGCACGATTTTCATTCAAAGCAATGTTGGCACGAATACGCTCATTGACAAAATCTTCGATCTTCTCAATTTCTTCGGGGCTAAGCTTTTGGAAATGAGAAAAATCGAATCGTAAGTAGTCGGGGTGCACCAACGATCCTTTTTGCTCAACGTGTTTGCCCAGGATAGTGCGTAATGCCAGATGTAGTAAATGCGTAGCCGAATGGTTGGCTTCGGCGTCTCTCCGTGACTGCAAGTTGACCCGTGCTATAAAAGTCTGGGTAAGATCCGATGGAAGTTTTTCAGTCAGATGCAGGATAAGGTTGTTTTCTTTTTTTGTATCCATTATCACCACCTGTTCGCTGTCTCCCTCCAGTACGCCCCTATCGCCCACCTGGCCACCACTTTCTGCATAGAAGGGGGTCTTATCGAGTACAAGCTGGTAAAGATTTTTACCTTTTGTTGTCACCTTTCGATAGCGTACAATATGAACAGGACATTCGACCATGTCGTAGCCGACGAATTCATTACTTTCGTCATTTCGTAATACCACCCAGTCGTCGGTATCGACCTGAGCATCCATGCGCGAACGATTTTTCTGCTGTTCCATTTGCTGGTCAAACTCCTGACGATTAACAGTCAATCCTTTCTCCCGCGCAATAAGCTCAGTAAGGTCGAGCGGAAAACCGTAGGTATCGTACAATTCAAAAGCCGACACCCCGCTGATAGTTTTTTGATTCCTGGACAAAGCATCGGCCATGATCTGGTCGAGCAGGCGTATACCAGTAGCCAGTGTTTTGAGGAATGCATACTCCTCTTCGGTTAGCACCTGAATGATTAGCTTTTGTTGTGCTTTCAATTCGGGGAAGGCTCCACCCATGTGCGAAGCGAGGGTAGGTACGAGCTTGCAAAGGAAAGGTTCACTTTGATTGAGGTAAGTATAGGCATACCGTACTGCCCGTCGTAAGATTCGACGAATTACATAGCCTGCCTTGTTATTGGAAGGTAGTTGGCCATCGGCGATAGCAAACGACACAGCACGCAAGTGATCGGCTACTACACGCATGGCAACATCGGTCATACCGCCACTGCCATAGGTAAGTCCTGTCAATCGCTCTATTTCATGAATGATGGGCGAAAAAACATCGGTATCGTAGTTGCTCTTTTTATTTTGCACCACCATGCATAAGCGTTCGAATCCCATCCCCGTATCGACGTGTGTGGCCGGTAATTTTTCGAGCTGACCATTCGCCTTACGATTATACTGAATAAACACAATATTCCATATCTCAATAACCAAAGGATGACCCGTATTTACCAATGTCTTACCATCGACTTGCTTCCGTTCGGCATCATCGCGCAAATCGATATGTATTTCGGAACAAGGTCCACAGGGACCCGTGTCCCCCATTTCCCAGAAATTATCTTTTTTGCTTCCATCGAGAATACGATCGCTTGCAATATTTTTCAACCAGCATTGATATGCCTCTTCGTCACGTTCAAGACCTTCCGACGCATCGCCTTTAAAAATGGTAACATAAAGCCTGTCTTTATCAATTTTCATCCACTCGGTAAGAAATTCCCATGCCCAGTCAATCGCCTCGCGTTTAAAATAATCACCAAACGACCAGTTGCCAAGCATTTCAAACATGGTATGGTGATAGGTATCATGACCTACCTCCTCAAGGTCATTATGCTTGCCCGAAACCCGCAAACATTTTTGGGTATTTGCTACTCGTTTGTAACGAGGTGGCTCATTTCCCAGAAAAATATCCTTGAATTGGTTCATTCCTGCATTCGTAAACATAAGGGTAGGGTCGTTCTTTACGACCATTGGAGCTGATGGTACAATTTCGTGCTGTTTTGTGCGAAAAAACTCAAGAAACTTCTCCCTTACCTGATTCGAATTCATATTTTTCCTTTTTTTTTGCAAAGAAAAACAAAATTGTTTTTTATGAAAAATCAGAAATATTTTTTTAATCTAACATATTTATGTAAATGTCAATGTTTTCAAGGGCTTTAGCGCGAAAACATATTTTCATAAAATTATCTGATTGTCAGAATTTTATAACATTGCTTGGATTTTTAATATTTTTTCTTATAGATTTGTAGCAAAATGGAATATTTTTTATCTAACCAAAATATAGCGATGGCAAAAGTAAAATATCGTTTTAATCCAGAGTCTTTAAGTTTCGACCGAATGAGGTTTAGCTTAAAAGACCTGATATTAAAAATTCTAACCTATTTTTTTGCGGGTTTTGCCATATCATTAATTTTTTATTTTTCTTTTTCGCATTTTTTGGAATTTCCTAGAGAACGCATGCTAAGACGAGAAAACGATCAGCTCAAACTTCAGATAGAGATTTTTCAGAAAAAACTTGACCAGATTAGTGTGGTGCTGCAAGATTTGCAGCAACGCGATGATAATTTGTATCGTTCAATTTTTGAGGCTGAACCCATACCTCGTTCGGTACGAGAAGCGGGCTTTGGGGGGGTGAATCGTTATGCCGAGTTGGAAGGTTACGAAAGTTCCGAACTTATTATCAACACGGCGCGTCGCATCGATAAAATTATGAAGCAAGTATACATTCAGTCGAAATCATATGATGACTTAATACGACTGGCTCAGAATAAAGAGCAATTATTGCGAAGCATTCCCTGTATCCAGCCCGTAGTAAATAAAGATTTGGTCCGTACCTCTTCAGGATTTGGTTGGCGAATACATCCCTTTTATAAAATTAAAGTTTTTCATCCAGGGTTTGATTTTGCAGCTCCAGTAGGTACTGATATATATGCTACAGGCGATGGAGTGGTCGAGAAAGTAGAAAATAATTTGCATGGATATGGTAAGATGATTCTTATCAATCATGGATATGGATATAAGACATTATACGCACACTTGAGTGAATTTAAGGTGATCCCAGGCCAAACAGTTAAACGTGGACAGATAATCGGTCTGGTGGGTAATACGGGATTATCAACTGGTCCCCATTTACATTACGAAGTATGGAAAAATGACGAAAAACTTAATCCTGTTCATTACTTCTTCAACGACCTGTCACCAGAACAGATGGAACAAATCAAGGAAATTTCTTCGAACATTGGTCAGGCACTTGACTAAAAGAATGGGACTTTTATACTGCAATAATATATACTGCTTCGGGGGTTCCTCGAAGCAGTTTTATTTTAGAACCCAGTCAGGTAAATTACAATCAATTTTTTTAACTTTCCCCGAATTTTTTTTAGCAAAGCACTCGTGTAAAAACCCATAATTATGAAGCAATATCTCGATTTACTTCGCCATGTGCTGGAGCATGGGGTAAGAAAGCAGGACAGAACTGGGGTAGGTACCATAAGCATATTTGGATATCAAGCGCGATATAATTTACAGGAAGGATTTCCGCTTTTGACTACCAAAAAGTTGCACATTCGTTCCATTATATATGAGCTACTCTGGTTTTTGCGAGGGGATACCAACATTAAGTATTTGCACGACAATAAAGTTACCATCTGGGACGAATGGGCGGATGCCAATGGCGAACTGGGGCCTGTATATGGGTATCAATGGCGATCGTGGCCAACCCCCGAGGGTAAATATATCGATCAGATTTCCGAATTAATTGAACAAATAAAAAAGAATCCCAATTCTCGGCGGCTTATTGTGAGTGCATGGAATGTAGCCGATCTGCCCAAAATGGCCCTTCCTCCCTGTCATATTTTGTTTCAGTTTTACGTTGCAGAAGGCAAACTATCGTGTCAACTTTACCAGCGTAGTGCCGATATTTTTTTAGGAGTACCTTTTAATATTGCCTCTTATGCCTTGCTCACCCATATGGTGGCTCAAGTTTGCGACTTGCAGGTGGGCGAATTTATACACACACTGGGCGATGCCCATATCTACCTAAACCATCTCGAACAGGTAAATTTACAGCTAAGCCGAGAACCCAGAAAACTACCTCAGTTGCGGCTCAATCCGAGCATTAAAAACATTTTTGATTTTAAGTACGAGGATATTGAAATTATTGGATACGACCCGCACCCGCATATTAAAGCCGATGTGGCGGTTTAAAAACCCAAAGCATAATTGTCAAACAATTATTCAATTAGCTGATTTTCGATGGTATAAGTAATCCTTCCTTTATCTTTTTTAATGTTGCGCCGACAGGTTCACAGCAAATAAAACAATTGAGGACACTATTTTGGAAATTATAAAATTGAAAAAGGCGTGAATCTCTTCACGCCTTTTTTGTTTGTAGTCCGTAGGGGATTCGAACCCCTATGGCAAGAATGAAAATCTTGAATCCTAACCCTTAGATGAACGGACCACTTTTCTTTTTTGCGAGTGCAAAAGTAATGCTTTTGCAGAAAAATAACAAAATATTTCTCAAAAAAATTATCAAAAAGTATACCGAATAGAAAGACCAAAAAGTAAAAAGTCGGTTCCATAATCCTCGACCAATTGCACAGTAGGCATCCAATCGAGCGAAATATCAAAAGGGATATCGCTAAAATTGTAGCATAAGCCCAAAACGCCTCGTAAACCGGCAAATACATAACTATTATCATTAGCACTGCCTATACCAACAAATGCCCCTCCGCCATAGTACCATTTGAAATACTTTGAAAAAGGAGTAGGCTTATAAGCTTCATACAAGCCTGTGACACCGAGGGAATGTTCGCGAACATGCCCAATAATTTCAAACCAGGTAGCCCCCTTATAATTTTGCTTGTAGGTAATACCAAAATCCTCTGAAAAACGTAGCCCTATGGCATGATTCTGTGAAAAAGCTAATGTAGAAGCCAAAAAACTTATACAAACAATAAGAACTAACTTTATTTTCCTCATAACATCAAAATTATGGTTTGACCGACAAAATTACATAATTTTGAAAGAAATTCGATTATTTTTATGTAGACATAATCATTTTTCATGGACAGTACCCAGAATCTACCATTGACGGAAAACCCTATCCTTTTTAATGCCTTAAAACATCATTTGCCTACCCTAAAAAAATTCATTAGCAATCCACCACCACATTGGCAAAACGAACTTCTCGTTATCGGTCATTCGCTCATTGACCTTTATGTGGGGGATATGAGCGTATCTGCTATTATCCAGGAAACAATACAGGCGCTGCACAAGCTTAATGTGCTAAATTTATCAAATTATGAGTCATGGCTTGAGTCAGCTAATGGCTATCGTATTATTCATCTTTCCGATGGTTCAAAGTGGACATTGCGTCGTTCCCGGGCAAACGATGTACAATATATCCACATACATCCAGCCCGAAACTCACTGCACACTATACGCGTTAAAAGCGAAACACTCAAAACCGCCATTGCTTTTCATTGCCTTAAATATTATCGGTCGCTGCATTCTTTGCCATGTCCCGATGACAAAGGGTTTACTGAAACGTTAAATTATGTAAGACAGCAAATAGAACTATCTCCAATCAAGAAAGCGGAAAAACGAAGTAAGATTTTCTGGTTAATTCAAAACCTGCATGCAGGTTAAAATATTTTAATACATTTGCATAAAACTCTAAGATATGTCATATCAACGCCGCATTATTGTAACAGGAGGAGCAGGATTTATTGGATCACATGTAGTAAGGCTGCTGGTAAATAAGTATCCAGAATATCTGATAGTCAATGTTGACAAGCTGACATATGCTGGTAATCTGGAAAATTTGAGGGACATAGAGCATCAACCCAATTACCGTTTTGAGAAAGCAGACATTACCCAACACGAGGCAATAGCTGCTATTTTTGGAAAATATCAAATCGACAGCGTAATTCATCTGGCAGCCGAATCGCATGTCGATCGTTCGATAGCTAATCCGATGGATTTTATCCAGACCAACATTGTAGGTACTGTAGTACTGCTCAATGCTGCCCGTAGTTACTGGAACAACAATTTCGAAAATAAACGCTTTTACCACATATCTACCGATGAGGTATATGGTTCCTTAGGGAAGGAAGGGTATTTCACGGAAACCACGCCATATAGCCCCCGAAGCCCATATTCGGCCTCCAAAGCAGCCTCCGACCATTTGGTACGGGCTTATCATCACACTTATGGTTTACCGGTAGTGCTTTCGAATTGCTCGAACAATTATGGTCCCTATCAGTTTCCCGAAAAACTGATTCCCCTGGCCATCAATAATATAAAAAATATGAAAGCCGTGCCCGTATATGGTACGGGCGAAAATGTACGTGATTGGTTGTATGTAGAAGATCACGCACGAGCTATCGATTTAATTTTTCACCGGGGAAAAGTGGGAGAAACATACAATATAGGGGGACATAACGAGTGGCGTAACATCGACCTTATTCGCCTACTTTGCGATATTATGGACAAAAAATTAGGGCGACAGCCGGGCACCTCGCAGCAATTGATACAATTTGTCAAGGACCGTGCAGGCCACGATTTGCGATATGCTATCGATGCTTCTAAAATTAAAAAAGAACTTGGGTGGGAACCGTCGGTAACCTTTGAGGTTGGACTCGAAAAAACCGTTGACTGGTACCTTCAGAATGAACAATGGCTCCAACACGTGGTATCGGGAGAATACGAAAAGTATTATGAACAGCAGTATGCCCAACGTTAAAAAGAGTCACTATTTAATTTGACCAAAAATAGCTGACCCCAAATGCAATATTGATCAAGTTTCTTTTCCCTATCGTTGTGTTGCGTAAAGCTGCTACGATTTTATAATCAGAACTACCCACCTCAACATAATATCCAACTGGCCAACGATGGCTAAAACACAATAAGCCAGCATAAGGATGTAAATGTAGGGAATTGGGAAAATCGTAGTAACTTTCGGGGAAATAGGAAGGATAACGCAAGTATGTATTATCGGTGAAACTACAGGTTAGGGTTGAACCTACATAACATTTAAGGTGAAACTGCTGGATGTTCATTCTTCCAAATATTATCGAAGTCTTTGCAGCGACGGTGTGAACCTGACTTCGTGCATTATGTTTTGGTAAATAACCGTAATACAAATCTCCTAAAATCCCGCCTTTGTATAAATCCTTACCTATACCCACCGATAAAAAACCGATATTCCCGGCATATTGCACATTAAAACGCTTATAATTCTGTAAAACAACATTATCCTGGGCATTGGTTACCACAATAAAAGACACTAAAAAAATCTGAGCTAAAGTTTTTTTTAAACACATAGTTTTTAGTAATCTATTTTTTTAATGATTGCTTTCTTCCCAATAAGCGAAATTTTTAGATAGGTTCTGTCTTCAATAGTTCCGGCAATGGCATAGGGAACTCCCACATAATTACCCACCTCATATACATGCGTATGTCCAAAAAGGGCAAGCATGGGAGGATTGTTACTCAAAATTTTTTGAAAATCGGGCTGAAACGTATGATCCAGTTGGTCGGACCAGGGAGGAATATGGGCTACTAAAAGTGTAAAATGGCAGGAATCCAATAACTGTTCCCTCAGCCAAATAAAATTGGGCGCACGGTTATCATTTTCCCAAACTATGTCATCAAACACAACCCATCGATAGTGCCCAACATAGAAACAAAAATTTGATTCTCCAAACATTTTCCCATACAGCCGTCGACCATTCGATAGATAATCGTGGTTACCAATAGCCACAACATACGGCACTGAGAGTTTTTTCATCATGCTGTAAAACCATTCATACTCCTGCATAAGCCCCAGACTGGTAAAGTCACCGCCTACAATTACAAAACGAATGGTGGTATCGGCATTCACGTTATTTATAGCATCCCTCAGCTGGTCGTAGAAAATGTGCGAATCGGATATGAAAGCAAAAGTAAGCGTATCGACGCATGAGGTATCAATTTTACTTATATTCTTTTGATTTAAATTATGTGCACTAACTAGCGTATCGAAAGGGCTATATTCGACCACATCTGAACAAGCAGAAAACAACAATGTTATCAGTATGCCCCGACGCAAATTACGACGAAACGAACTTGTATTACAGTGTACAAAAATGAAACTGAAAATATTTTTACTTACAAGTTTAACCATCAGCTCAGTGTTTTTTACCCGTGCATTTCATCCAACCATAATTTGTAAAATTGTTTTCGGCTGAATTGCCTCGACATTTCGAATATTACATAGTCCAAAAATAAAAATGAAACCTTGCTGTAAATAATTCTTATCGGCCAACAAACGAAAAATACCGATGAGGTAGGGAAAAAACAGGAGACTATCCCATTTGATAGCCCCCTATGCTTTTACATTATTGATAACGATTAACCACCTGAAGATATCGCGCTTTAGCAATCTGATAGTTGCACTGAGCTTCAGCGAGACTATCGAGCGCCTTTTGATGTTCGGCCTGCGCATCCAGTAACTCTGAAATAGTCGTGACCCCAGCTTTATAATTATCGTTAGTTATGCGTAAATTTTCACTTGCTAAGTCCACCGACTGTTGAGCTGTCTGCACCTGATAGTAATTTTCGATTAATTCATCAAAGGCTTTCTGTATCTGAAGTTTTAATAAATCTGCAGTTTGTTCAAGTCGGTATTGGGCTTCATTCACTTTAGCCTGATGATGGCGAATTTTATGACTTCCTCCCCACCAATCGCTAATGGGTACCGAGACGGTTGCAAAAATACGCCCGCGTGTGGTAGTTTTATTGGCCATGTCGGCATAAAGACCTGCCGCCCCTACAGCGACCTGCGGAAGATACTCGCCCAGTGCTATGTGTTTCTGCAGCTGCTCGGCTCTAACAGCCTGTTCAAGCATTTTATATTCACTGCGCTCTTTTATCGCCTGGTCTCTTTCCGTAAGATAATGGTATGGATCGTCGACCAACAAGCTATCGTACACCAATTGAATGCTGGTATCGTTGGGTAACCCAATATGTTGGAACAACGCTTCACGGGCAAGCTCAATTCCATGGGTCAGCTTAAGTCGATTTACCTTCAGCTCATTTTGTTTGAGCTGTATTTTTAGTAAATCGGTTTGATTGACCAATCCAGCTTTTCGGGCTGCTGTTACATCGCGGTAAAGCGTATCGAGTAGCTGCAAATACCGATCAATGGTAGTAAGCTTTTTTTGCAATGCTATATTTTGCCAAAAAAGTTCTTCGGTTTTCACCATCACTTCGGTTTGGGTATTTTTCAACTGCTCTTGCGTAATTTCAAAAGCAGTAGTAGCCAGCTTATTGCCATTAATAATTCGACCACCCGTAAAAACAGGTTGCATGGCTACCACATATCCAATATTCATATAATCGATCAACTGCAACGGCATGCCGGGAAAATAGGCAAACTGGGTAGGACGTTGTAGATTAGCTGGATTACCATCATATACAGGAAGATTCATTTGCGGAATTTCCGTTTTAATCAGGTAATCGTTAAACTTTTGGGCTACAGCCCCAGCAGTTACTGTGGGAAAATATTTCGTAAAGGCCTCTTTCTTTGTTTGGCGGGCCGCCTCAAGCTCCATATTCATTTTTTTAACCTCCCAGTTATTCTGCCAGGCCAGTTGCTTGCACGAATCTACCGTTAGCACCCGATCTTGTGCCATCAACGATGGAGTAGCTAAACTTAGCAACAAGGTAACTAATATCGGGCGTACAGGAATTGACCAGAATCCTTGCTTCTTGGGTCTATCGCTGTAAAGGTAAGTGTACATGATGGGCAGAATAAATAAGACAAGAACCATCGATACAAGCAAGCCAAAGCAAATTACTGTTCCCAGGGGTCCCCACAGTGGCGAACGGCTTAGAATCATGGGGATAACTCCAACCGAAGCTGCTGCCGATGTAAGAAAAATTGGGCGCATTCGACGTTTACCAGCAGCAATGGCAGCCTCTTTAACAGTCATTTGCTGCTTTTCTCTTAGTTCACGGATATAATCAACCAGAATAATCCCATTACGTACTACCATCCCACACAAGCTCGAAATACCCACAAAGGCGGTTACACTAAAAGGATAACCCATGAGCTTAAGTCCTAACACTGCACCGGGAAAAGTCAACAACATGGCACTCATAATCAGAATGACGGTTTTTTCCCTTGTAAACTCAAAAAGGAGAATGAAAAAAATAAGCCCGATGCTTATCAACAAAGCAACAACCATAGGATTAAACACGTCCAATTGTGCCTCGTAGTCGCCCCCATATTCAATATGGGTTCCTTCGGGCAAGTTGATTTTTTCAATCTGGGGACGAATTTTTTCAAAAATTCTCGAAGCCGCCATTTTACTATCATTATCGATAAAAATGGTCAGCGTACGTGTACCATTTCGATGCACAATATTCCCTTCCTCCCATGCTGGAGAGAGGGTAGCCAGCGAACGGAGTGGAGTAGCCTGAAAATTGTAAGGCGAAGAAACAAATTGATTTTCAAGCCTTGAGATATTATTCACCCCTTTATCGTTCTGCTTTAATAGCACCTGCACAGGATAATCGTTCTCCCAGATTGTAGTTAGCGGAATTCCATCGGTACCAGCCATCAATGAATTTGCAATCAAGGCTTTCGACAATCCCATGCGATTGGTTCTGTCGCGATCGACATTCACCTGGATATACTGTTGCTTATCTTCCCAATCGTTACGATACCACGCAATGTGAGGGGTATTATCGAGTATTCGTTCAACCTCACGCTGCACCTGACGAATATGGGCAATAGTATCGCTGCTGATTCGAATTTCAACATGAGCCTTGTTAAGTTGTAGAGACAGTATTTTAAACTTCACATGGGCATTACTGAAATAATTCATCAATTTGGAGGCATATTCTTCGGTTACAGCACGAGTAGCCTTATCGGATACGGTATTAATAACGAACTGTCCGTAATTCGAGGCAGGCATATTGGGTGCATAGGCAGCATGAAAGCGAGGTGAACTGGTTCCCACAAACGCCGTGACATTGACAATACGTTTGTCTTTGAGCAAAATTTTTTCAATGCTGTCCATAACGCTGGCTGTACTTTCCAGCGATGAACCGGTAGGAAGATATACTTCTATAGCAAACTGATTTCGTTCAAGTTCGGGGAATAGCTGCTGGTCGATAGTAGTAAACCAGGCAATGGATAGGATTACCGTAACTACACCGATACCAACGACCAAACGTGGATGCTCGAAAGCTTTTTCAAGTTTAGTGTCAAACCATTCCTGAAGACGATTTAAGAAAGAATCGTTTGCTTTGTGTTTAATGCCTCGCTTGATGAACACGAAATTGAGGTAAGGCACAAGGAAAATAGCCACCAGGATAGATACCGTAAGTGCTACCGAAATAACAATAGGTATAGTTTCAAGGAACTCACCAGCAGTACCAGGTACCAGATATGCCAATGGAATATAAGCCACCATGATAGCCAGCGTAGCAGTAACAATAGGTGCCACCAATTGCTCTGCACTTTTGATAGCCGCATGCCAGGGCGAAATGCCAAGGTCAATTTTTTCTACATGATTATCTATTACCACAATCGAATTATCGACAATCATCCCAAGAACCAGAATAAGCGATGCCAGCGAAACCGTATGAAGCTCTATCCCCAACATGTACAATACACTCAGCGTGATAAACACTGCAATAGGGATGGTTATACCTGCCACCGATGCGACACGCATGGGCAATAAAATCATAGTAACCAGAATTACGGCAACGATGGCAATAAAAAACTCCTTCAAAAAATTATTGACCGAATCCTGAACATATTTAGGAAGCTCCGAAATTTTAGCAACCTTGATATCGGAAGGGCAATGTTTCTGGAAACGTGCAATAGCTTCATCGACCTGGCGGCCATACTCAACAATATTGTTGCCTGCCTGCATTTCCAGCGAAAGCAGTATAGTACGTTTGCCATTCTGTTTAATATAATTTTCAGGGTCCTCGTAACGACGTTCTATGGTCGCAATATCCTTTAAACGAACCACATTGCCGCGAGGATCGGTATACACAATTTGTTCGGCCAAATCATCTTCCGATCGAAAATTGGGGGGTAGATGTACAGCGAGATACATGGCACTATCCTTAATTTTACCCGCATAACTAACAAGGCCATTGGTCTGGTACATCCCCAGCAAGCTGAGCGTCTTTATATTATACTCGTTCAGCTTCTCCTGCTGGATATGAATATAAATCTTCTCACGCTGCAACCCATACCTACGCATCTTAGAGGTAGCTGGTATTTTGCGGATTTCGGTTTCAAGTTTCTCGAGCTGATCCTCCAATTCACGATACGATCGTGTGTCGGATGAAAGTGTAATGAGCATCGCTGCGGTATCGCCAAAGTCCGAATTTGCCACCAAAGCTATGACTCCCGGTGGTAATGAACTTTTAAGCTCATCGAGCCCATGCTTGATTTTCGACCAGAACTGATCGGCATTCTTTACATTGTAGTTGAGCTCAACGAAAATGTACATGATACCGTCCTTGGAATAGGAATACGTTTTGGACTTTTTAATTTCCTTATAGCTAAAAATATAATTCTCTACCTTCTTGGTGAGCTGTTCCTCCACCTCACTTGCCGTAGCACCTGGATAAATACCCACAATGACACCCTGACGTATGGTAAACTGCGGATATTCATTGCGCGGCATTATGAATAAGGCAATTATGCCTGCTATGATAAGTGCAGCCGTAATAATCAATACCACATTACGGTGACGCATTGCACCCTCAATTAGCCCTATCTTTTTCATCCGAAAATATTTTTAAATGTTTTCTAAATCGGTCGGATGGAACTCGCATGTGATGAGTTACCAACACACATGACAAGTACGAAAATGATAAATATTTTCATACTCGTTCGTGACTATGCAATACATGCTCGTTTCATCCGAAAATATTTTTAAATTTTTATAGTATAAAATTCGAGTCACATGTATCATTTGTCCAGCTCACAAGCATGTGCATACAATAATTTTATGCTTGCTTTAGTAGACCTTACACGTACTTTGCCTTTCAATACATAATCTTCTGTTTGTCAGAAAGTTTTTCCTTTCCATCCAGAACAACCAAATCGCCCGTTTGCAGGCCAGCTAAAACTTCAACTTCAGACCCAATGTACAAACCTACCTGGATATAACGTTTGATAGCTTGTTGCGTATTAGTATCTACAACAAAAACATAAGTAAGCCCTTTATCGTCGGTCGTCACGGCACGATAAGGAATTTGCAAGGTTTTAGAATTGGGTTCTAATGGTACCTTAACATCGCAAACCATGCCTGGTTTTAACAAATAGGAGGGGTTATCGACCAGTATTTTAGCCGTATAGGTACGCGAGAGCATATCGGCAACGGGACTAATACTATGTATGGTTCCTGTAAACGTCTGGTTGCCAGCAGCCATCACGGTAAAAGACGCCTGTTGTCCTACCCGCAAACGATTCACCTCTTGCTCAGGTATCGGAATTTTCACATAGACCTTTTCTATCCTTACCAGTTCCAGGGGAGCAGAGCTTACTGCTACAGATGATTGACCTGGTTCTATATTCCGCCTACCTATAAATCCATCCTCTGGGGCATACAGGCGACATTTATTCAAATTGTTTTGAGCAATTTCCATCGACGAGCGAGCCTGTTCGAGATTTGTCGTAATCTCTACCCACTTGATTTCAGGAAGGCTACCCTGTTCGTGTACGGTTTTTAATCTTTCGTAAGCATCCTGCGCCTGCTGATATTTTGCCAGCGATGCCCGATACACATTCTCATAATCTGTAGGGTCGACTACAGCCAACAATTGTCCTTTTTTCACCCGGTCGCCCTCCTGTACCAATACCTCCTTTACTATCCCAGATACCTGAAAGGTAAGGGGAACGGTACGATAGGCTTCAACAGTACCACTGTACTGCAGCTCAACTGGCTTATCCTTGGCAACCACCTTATAGGTAGTTACCCGTAAAGCTTCTGAAACCTCTCCTTCCTGCTTAACCTGTTTCTGACAGCCTGCCAGAAACACAATCATTGTTAAAAACCAGTAATTCCTCGTCATTTTGCTATATTTTAAGTTTATACATACTAAACGTTCGGTATGTTTTAGAACATAAAAAAATATTCATCTCTTAAGCAACTGGTAAAGTTGATTTATCTGCATTCGTAGTAGGGTAATTGACTCATCGACCGAATAATTTTTAATGATAAGATTACCTGCCAGTCCTATGGCAATTGAAAGATAAAGGCGTGCCATGGTGTTGGTATCGATGTCGCTCCGAATCTCCTGGCGCATTATAGCATTTTCTATTACACGTCGAATGGTCGCAGTCTTCTCCTCAATATAACGTTCCTTATCTTCCTTAAAACCCGGATAATGGCGCAATGCGTCCGATATCATGGTGATATAATGAATTGGCACAAAAGTCACATTCGGCGCAAACATATTGCGCAACATACGATGAATTTCGTTTACTACAATATCGTTAAACGCGCTCAGCGTAATCGTCTCAGGATCAACTTGAACATCTGGAAAAACAAGATACTTGTCGATTACCGCTTTAAACAGATCTTCTTTATTGGTAAAATGATGATACAAAGCACCCTTGGTCATTCCAACAGCCTCGCTGATATCGCTGATAGAAACTCCCTCGTAGCTCTTATTGAGAAAAAGCTCATAGGCTTTGTCGATAATATAGTCGCGTGAACTACTCATATTAAAAAACATACTAAACGTTCGGTATGCAAATTTAATACCATTATGGTTCAAAAACAATTAAAAAACCTAAAAACGATTAGATTTTACAGCAATGTAAGTAGCCAGGGCAATAAAAATGAATGTCTTAGGTTAAGACGCCAAAACAGGAAATGAACGAAATATCGCCGAATGCTGTAAAAGTGAGGTAGATAAAAAGTCGGGGTGATGTGACTCGAACACACGACCCCCACGTCCCGAACGTGGTGCGCTAGCCAACTGCGCTACACCCCGATAAATTAAGGCACAAAATAGTTGACAGAACAAAAATTTTGTGCAAAGATAATGCTTTTTGGATTAGTCGAAATACAAAAAGCAAAATAGAGGCATTATTGAAAACTGTTTGCCTGTTCAAAGCTAACGGTAGCAAAATAATCGTCGATAGTTTCGGCACGGCGAATTTGAACCAGTGAACCATCGGGGCGTAGCAGTATCTCCGCCGAACGCAATTTGGCGTTATAATTAAAACCCATTGCATGACCATGCGCACCTGTATCGTGAATCACAACAATATCCCCAGGTTCGAGTTCGGGTAGTAACCGATCGATGGCAAACTTATCGTTGTTTTCACACAGCGATCCTGTAACATCGTACATCACATTGTGCGGCAAGTGTTGTTTACCAATAACAGTAATATGATGGTAAGCCCCATACATAGCTGGACGCATCAGGTTATGCATGCTCGCATCCAGTCCCGCATATTTTTTATAGGTATCCTTGATGTGCAATACACGGGCTACCAGATAGCCATACGGACCGGTAATGGCACGACCCGATTCAAGAAATATCTTTAGGTCGGGATGGCCATTAGCCTTAATGATTTGTTCATATTTTTCCTGAATTCCAACACTCAATACTTTCCAGCTCAGGGGTGCCTCCCCAGGCCGATAGGGAATCCCAATACCTCCTCCAAGATTAACAAATTCAAAGGTTATCCCCACTTCTTTCCAGATTTTAATCACCAAATCAAAAAGAAGTTCGGCAGTTTCGAAGAAGTAAGAAGGATTGAGTTCGTTCGAGGCTACCATGGTATGCAGGCCAAAACGTTTGATGCCACTTGCTTTAGCCATTCGATAGGCCTCGAAAAGCTGATCGTAGGTTAGACCATATTTAGCTTCTTCGGGATGTCCTATAATAACATTGCCCTCTTTTAAGGGGCCTGGATTATATCGGAAACAGATCAAATCGGGCAATCCGGCATGTTTGGCCAAATAATCGAAATGTTTGATATCATCGAGATTAATGATAGCCCCCAACTCTCGAGCTTTTTTAAACTCTTCGGCAGGAGTATCGTTGGAGGTAAACATGATGTCCTCGCCTTTAATACCTACACGGTTGGCCAAAACCATCTCGGGCAAAGAGCTACAATCGGCGCCAAAACCCTCGTCCTTAAGCATTTTTACAATGACCGGATTTGGAGTAGCTTTTACAGCAAAATATTCCTTAAATCCCTTGTTCCAGGAAAATGCTTTTATCAGTTCACGCGCATTATCGCGAATAGCTTTTTCATCGTAAAGATGAAAGGGTGTGGGAAATTGTTCGACAGATCTTCTGATAACGTCCTCTGCAATCGTTAATTTTTTCTCGCTCATGTTATTCAATCAATTTGTTTTCGACGGCAAACATTACTAATTGGGCAGTATTTTTAGTATTCGTCTTAGCTAAAAGATTTGCCCGATGCTTTTCAACGGTACGCTTACTAATGAAAAGCTGATCGGCAATCTCCTGATTCGACATGCCCCGACAAATCAACTCCAGGACTTCTTTTTCGCGTTGGGAAAGATGTATCAATGCATTGTCGACTTTGGAAACTACCGTCTGAATATTTTTAACCACATTGTACAAAATTTCAGAGGAGAAATAGGTTTCCCCCTTTGCCACTCTTCTTATTGCTTCGCTCACCTCGTTAATTTCAGAACTTTTCAATAAAAAACCTCTAGCTCCTGCTTCTATCATGCGATAGTAGTATTCCTCCTCTCCATACATCGATAACGAAATAACACGTGTATGGGGATATTGTTTGGCAATAATTTGGGTAGCATCAAAACCGTTTAAGCCGGGCATTTCAATATCCATCAGCACCACATCGCACGGCACCTTAGTAAGTAAGGCCAGGAGTTCATTCCCATCCGAAGCCTCCCCCACTACCTGCATATCCGAATTGTTCAACAACAATAGCTTAAGCCCATTTCGAAATAGGGTATGATCATCGGCCAGCACAATGCGTATGAGTCGATCAGGATCCATCCCTGCTATTTTAATTTGGCAAATTTAGCGATTAAATTTCAGATTACGAGTTTGGGATGTAGTTCACCCCCCTATTTTCTGGACATGCTAAAAAAATGGTTTAGCGCAATCCCCTTCCCCCTTTTCAACAAAGCGGGATAATTTCTTATGCAACCACTCATTCGCCTTTTCAAGCACTATACAGGCCGTGAGCAAAAAGTACATGCGATAAGCTACGTCCACTCCATGATTTTCCTCTTCCCAAAGAATCTGCCGTTTCTCTTCTAATAACCAAAATTTCTGTTTGCTGTTACTCATAATTTTACTAATTTACTGCCCAAAATTTTGTTAAATTTGGTTCAGCTATTTAGGGGGTTAAGAAACAATCTCTTATTAGTACACCTAATTTTATTTTATACTGCAATAAAATGAAGCGCAATTACTTCAAATTGATTATAAAAAGGAAAATTAACAGATGAATACATTTCCACAAAATCCTTTCGAAATACTCGATCCCAATATCCGGTGGGCGCCGTCGAAGGAAGATTTACAGGAAAAAGCCTATGAGCAACTAATTCCGCCTTTGGTCTATAAGATCAGACAGGCGGTAAAAGAGTGGCGTGATAGTGATTATTCGGGTGCTTCTGACACTACCAAAGCTTTGTTACAATTCTGGTTCAAGCCCGATGGACATAAGAAAAACGAACATGTTTTTCAATACTATTTTGCCCAGCGGGAAGCCATTGAGTCAATTATTTACCTGTATGAAGTGGCAAAAGCCAGAGACAAATTTGATCTGATGCGATTCGATTCGTCAGGCAGAATCAGCACAGGAATGTTTCCTGAAACCTGGCCAAGATATGTAATTAAAATGGCAACGGGCTCGGGAAAAACTAAAGTGTTGAGCCTTGTCTTGGTATGGTCTTATTTCCACAAACTTTATGAAGCAGCATCCGATCTTTCCCGAAATTTTCTCATCATCGCCCCGAACATCATCGTATTAAATCGCCTGCTGAAAGATTTCAATGACTTTAAAATTTTTAGAGAAGACCCTCTTATACCTGAAAACGGTTATTATGACCGAGACTGGCAGAACGATTTTCACCTGACCCTGCACATTCAGGATGAATTGAAACCAATTACCGAAGAAGGCAACTTGTTTTTGACCAATATTCACCGTGTGTATCTGAATGAAGACAGAGAACTTTCACTTGAAGAGGAATTTTTGGGTAAAAAGCCATCGACCGATGCGGACACGTCCAAAGGCATGGATTTGGGTAAAGTTCTGCGCAGCAGTAAAATCAAAGACCTGGTGGTAATGAATGACGAGGCGCATCATATTCACGATGAGAACATGCAATGGTTTAAGAGCATAGAAGACATCAACAATCATTTGAAATTGAAACAGGGAAGGGGCATTTCGCTGCAAATAGACAACACAGCCACTCCAAAACACAACAACGGCGCTATTTTTGTGCAAACCGTGTGTGATTATCCGTTAGTGGAAGCCATCAAACAGAATATAGTTAAATCGCCTGTTTTGCCTGATGAAGCGTCGCGGGCAAAGTTGCAAGAAAAGACGTCATCCCAGTTTGTGGAGCGTTATAAAGACTATATCCACCTTGGTTACATCGAGTGGAAAAAACAGTTTGAAGAATTGAAAAACGTTAAAACTCCCATCCTGTTTGTGATGACGCTGAATACAACAGAAGCCAATCAAACCAAAGAGTATCTCGAAGCCAATTATCCTGAATTCAAGGATTCCGTGTTGCTTATCCATACCAAAGAGAGCGGTGAAATATCAGAAAGTGCAGCATCGAAACGGGACAAGGAGGAACTGGAACAACTGCGCGAGGCAGCCAATGCAGTTGATGAGGACACATCACCTTACAAAGTTGTTGTTTCGGTGATGATGCTGCGGGAAGGCTGGGACGTGCGCAATGTGACGACCATTGTTGGTTTGCGCCCTTACGGTTCGCCTGCCAAAATTCTGCCTGAACAGACCCTGGGCAGAGGTCTGCGTAAAATGTTTGGCATGGAGGTAAAAGAAGAACTGGTAGTGGTGGGCACACCTGCCTTTATCGAGTTTGTGGAATCTATCAAGACCGAAGGCGTGGAGTTCAGTTACCGACCCATGGGCGAAACAGAAAAGTCACGCAATCCAATCATTGTGGAAATTGACGCTGACAATGACAAAAAGGATCTGGATAAACTGGACATTCCCGTGCCTATCCTATCGCCTCGTATCCATCGTGATTATAAAAATCTGGAAGATATTCAGGTGGACGCTATGAGCATCAAGCCCGTCGCTCTGAAGCAGTTCAGCCAAAACGAACTGAAAGAAATCGTGTTTACTGATATTGATGGCAAATTCTCCCATAAAATCGAGTTCACCGACACCCTGCCCGACTGGCGAAACGTGGTGGGATTTTTTACACAGACAATTTTAAAGGAAAGCCGACTGGTGAGCGGGTTCAACATTCTCTATCCCATGGTGGAGCAGTTTATTCGACACAAGTTGTTCGGAAATACCGTGAACCTGGAAGACCCTGTCGTGCTACGCAATCTTTCCGAAGTAGAGGCAAAGCAAACCCTGTATGGCGCCTTCAAAAAGGCAATTGATGATTTGACCATCAGGGACAAAGGTTCTGCCCAAATAAAAAACTTTATTTCTCTGCGTAAAGCCAAACCACTGGTAGCGGACAGTCAGCCCTATCTGGTGCCGCAGAAGAGCGTATTCAATAAAATCATCGGGGACAGCAAATTTGAACTGGAATTTGCCGCGTTTCTGGAAAATTGCTCGGATATCATTTCTTTTGCCAAAAATTATCAGTCGCTTGGATTTAAAATCGAATACCAGGCCGAAGACGGCAATATCCATGAGTTTTTCCCCGATTTCCTGATTAAGAAAAGCGAAAGTGAAATTTACATCGCCGAAACAAAAGGCAGGGAAGATTTAGACGATGTGCGCAAAATTAAGCGACTGCAAGTCTGGTGCAACGACGTTAACGCTGCGCAAAATGAGAAAAAATATATTCCTCTTTATGTAAAGCAGGAAGTATGGGAAAAGCATAAGGAAGAACTAAAAACGTTCGAAAAGATTATAAAAATATTTTCAATAAAATGAGATACGAACCCCAAAAACATCGCCGGCGTTCCATACGATTGAAAGGATACGATTATTCCCAACCCGGTGGATATTATGTGACCCTTGTGACCCAAAACCGGGAATGTTTATTCGGTGATGTGGTAGATGGGAAAATGGTGTTGAATGAGGCAGGCCGGATTGTGGAATGGATATGGTATGATTTGCCCAATCACGTGGCCAATGTGAAATTGGATGAATTCGTTGTCATGCCCAACCATGTGCATGGCATAATCATGATTATGGCGAATGATCATGTAGGGGCAATTCATGAATTGCCCCTACATGAA
>Ga0209720_1001195_pt1 | contig 22820 bp, 19 predicted proteins | sample AD_JPNMR3_MetaG_FD_184426 | JGI IMG/M metagenome (GOLD analysis project Ga0209720, IMG submission 184426) | Active sludge microbial communities of municipal wastewater-treating anaerobic digesters from Japan - AD_JPNMR3_MetaG (SPAdes) (version 2) | ecosystem: Engineered > Bioreactor > Anaerobic...
CCGGCAAAGACCATCGCGAACAAGAAGAAGTAAAAGGAGGGAAACCGATTAAATGGCAGCAGCACAGAAGAAAGTCGCTACAAAAAAGAGACGCGAGCGTAAAAATATTGAGCGCGGCGCAGCACACATCCGTTCAAGCTTTAACAACACCATCGTTACGATCACCGATACCAAGGGCAACACAATTGCCTGGGCGTCCGCTGGTGGGCTTGGATACAGAGGCAGCCGGAAATCGACTCCTTATGCAGCGCAGATGGCTTCGGAAGCAGCAGCGAAAGCAGCTATGGAACACGGCATGAAGACGGTTGAAGTCTATGTCAAAGGTCCCGGTCAGGGAAGAGAAGCTGCGATCAGAGCACTTCAGGTAGCCGGTCTTGAGATTAGTCTTATTAAAGATGTTACACCTATTCCTCATAACGGTTGCAGACCGCCTAAGAGAAGACGTGTTTAAACAATTTGAATTGGAGGTTATTAAATGGCAAGATATACAGGAGCAGTATGCAGACTGTGCCGCAGAGAAGGCTGCAAACTCTTTTTGAAAGGTGATAGATGCTTCTCCGATAAATGCTCGATTGCTCGCAGAGGAAAGGCTCCGGGACAGCACGGCGCGAACTCCAACAGAAGAAGAGCGAAAGAATATGGTCTGCAGCTTCGTGAAAAACAAAAGGCTAAAAGGTACTATGGCATTCTGGAAAAGCAGTTTAAGAACTACTTTATCAAGGCCGACAAGAAGGAAGGTCAAACAGGCGAGAACCTGCTTACCGCCATCGAGAGACGTCTTGATAATGTGGTTTACCGTATGGGTCTGGCTGATAGCCGCAGAGAGGCGCGTCAGCTCGTTACGCACGGTCATTTCAGAGTGAACGGCAAGAAGGTTAACATTCCTTCCTACCTTGTAAACAAAAACGATGTCATATCCCTGAAGGAAAGCAGCCGTGATTCTGAAAAGTTTAAAATGCTTATCGAGAATATCACCGCAAGGACAGTACCTTCCTGGATAAGTTTGGATAAGGAGAACGTATCAGCAACGATCACCGCTCTTCCGACACGCGCTGACATTGACTTCCCGTTTGAGGAACATCTCATCGTCGAGTTGTACTCGAAGTAAGAATTAATATTAAATATCGCGTTCCTTTATTTAATATTAATTCGGGCCTACAACAAAGGAGGTTACTTTAATGATCGAAATCGAAAGACCGAGCATAATCACCGCTGAGCTTAGCGAAGACGGCAATCACGGAACTTTTGTTGTTGAACCTCTTGAGCGTGGTTACGGCATAACGCTCGGCAATTCATTGAGAAGAGTGCTTTTAAGCTCGCTTCCCGGTGTTGCTGCTACCAGCGTAAAAATTGACGGCGTTTTGCACGAAATATCAACTGTTCCCGGCGTTAAGGAAGATGTCCCGGAGATCATTCTGAATGTAAAAGGAATCGTAGCCAAGCTTTACAGTCAGGAACCGAAAACATGCATCATCGATGTCAGGGGCGGTGAAGTAACCGCCGGCGACATTCAGTGCGATTCGGATATTCAGATTCTGAATCCGAGTCATCACATAGCAACGGTTGAAGATGGTTATCCCTTCTATATGGAAATTACCTTCGATCACGGACGCGGTTATGTACCTGCCGAGAAAAACAAGGCGGCTGTTGACAACCCGCCGATCGGCGTTATATATACGGATTCAATTTTTACACCTGTCTATAAGGCGAATTACACAGTTTCAAACACCAGAGTCGGCAATATTACCGACTACGATAAACTTACGCTTGAAGTCGCCACAAACGGCACGATAAGCGCAAAAGAAGCAATTTCGCTCGCCGCGAAGATTCTCAGCGAGCATATCAACCTCTTTATCGAGCTTTCGGCTGAAACGAAGAATACCGAAATCATGGTTGACAGAGAAGAAACCACGAAAGAAAAAGTTCTCGATATGACCATCGAAGAACTTGATATGTCGGTACGCAGTTTTAACTGCCTGAAGCGCGCGGGCATTGATACGGTTGGCGATCTTATTAACCGTACCGAGGAAGACATGATGAAGGTTCGAAACCTTGGTAAAAAATCACTTGAAGAGGTTATCCAGAAGCTTGCATCACTTGGACTTTCATTAAAGAAATCCGATGATTAAGCGGCTGAAGTAAAATCTATATAAAGGAGGCAAAGATAATGCCCGGAACAAGAAAGTTAGGCAGGAAAACAGATCATAGACTGTCCATGCTGAAAGGAATGGTAACATTTCTTTTAGAGAAGGGTAAAATCGAAACAACAGTAACACGCGCAAAAGAAGTTAGCGCGCTTGCAGATAAAATGGTAACGCTGGGCAAAGAAAACACGCTTGCTTCGAGAAGACAGGCGTTGGCTTTCCTCAAGAAGGAGAGCGTGGTAGCAAAACTGTTTACCGTGATCGCGCCGAATTACAGCGATCGCAACGGCGGCTACACGAGAGTGTTGAAGATAGGCCCGAGACGTGGTGACGGCGCCGAAATGGCCATCATTTCAATGGTCGACGCCGAATCCATCTACGAAACCAACGAAAAAGACAAGAAAAAGAAAGCTGAAGAGAAAAAGTCCGAAGAAAAGGAAGCAAAGAAATCCGAGAAGACAACCGAAAAGAAGACCGCTTCGAAGAGGACTTCTTCCAAGAAAACGGACAAGACCGAAACCCAAGCTGAAGACAAGGCTGAAGCCAAAGCCGAAAGCAAAGCTGCTGAAGGCGCCGCTAAGAAGACAACAAGAAGAAAAGCCAAGTCGAAAGCTTCCGCTGCAACTGAATCTGCTGAAGCAGCATCAACCGAAACAGCGCCCGCGGCGGCTGTTCAGGCTGAAGAAACTTCTGCAACAGATACTGCTTCCGCTGAATCCGCTGCAGAGAGCGCAGACGCTGAAAAGAGCGCAGAGTAAACCGCAAAAAAATACAGAGAGTTTGGAATACAAACTCTCTGTTTTTTTATCGAATGATAATGGCCTGCTGTCCAAGCTGTTTGTACCGCTTTTCAAACAGCTCCATCGAGTAGGTTACGATGCCTCTCCAGGGGTCGTTTAACGTAACCGTCTTCTTCACGGTATCGTATCCGACCAAAACGGTCGCGTGCTCGTTGAGATAAAACTCCACCGTTTCGCCGGTGTCTTCCGCAATCCAGGTTTTCGCGACGTAGGTGTTCGTCATGTTGATCGTCGCCCAGCAGATAACCGGCTGTCCCAGCGAAACATAGCAATACAGCTCATCAGGCGTAGCGCCGGTTATGTTCCTCACGGTCCGGTCCGTAATCACGTTTTCTCGAAAGTAGTTTTCCGCCGTGATGGCGACGACGGGCGCGTAACAGCCGATACCGTCTTTTTTGTAAGGATTCCCGATAAAATGGGTGTTCATGCTGTACAGCTTTGTAGTTTTCGGCATATAATGATCTACGATTTCGCATTTGTCGGCGTCGAAGCCTAAAAAATTGAGCACGATCGCCAAAGCCGTCGCCTCGCAGCCGGTTGGAAGCTCGGGTTTTTGCAGGGTGTTTTTCATTTCGATGTAAAACTTGCCTTCCGGCGGAACATCCGGAAAGATTTCGCTCGTCGTCTGCGACGACTCGAGCGGCGCGGATATGTCGGCGGAATCAGAAGAGGATGCGCTCGATTCCGGGTCAAGAAGAAACGTTTCTTTACTGTCGGAGTTTTCATGCGTGCCGTCCGAATCGTCAGATAAAGCGCAGGAAGCGGCGTTCGGGCTGGAAAAACGGTTCTGGTTTTGATTCGCAGTAAACAGAAGACTGCATAATACCAAAAGAAAAGTAATCAAAATAAAAAAAGTGAATTTCGATGCAGAAGAAGCAAGAGAAAGATGCCCTGCCTTCAGGCTTTTCAAGACAATCACCTCATTACGAAAAAACAAGTCTTCCTGCGTCTTATACATGATATTTTCTTTTTAAGATTCCGGCCTTTTCTTTAATATAAAGGACAAGCCGCATGAAAAGCGTCGAAAGGGGAATAAGAATTCTCCCCTTGAATTATCAAGGGGAGTTTTTCGCTATAGAGAATTACTTATCCAAATCTAAGTATAACAGCGGGTTGACAGATTTTCCGTGATCTTCAACCGAGAAATGCAGATGCGGTCCCGTAGCTCTGCCGGTGGCGCCGATTTGACCGACAACATCGCCGGTTTTGACCGTCTGGCCTTTTGTTACCAGTATTTTTGAGAGATGCGCGTAGGTGATGATAATGCCGTTGCCGTTGTCGATTTTCACGTTGTTGCCCAAACCCGACGAATAACAAGCCTGGATAACCGTACCGTTCATGGCCGCGTAAACGTCGTGTCCGTAGCAGCTGCCGCTGATCGCGATAATGTCGATGCCGTCGTGGAAACCGTCCTCTCTATATCCGTAACCGGAACTGATTCTGCCGTGATAGGGAGAAGCCAAAATGCCGAGAGAATTGACGGTTTTGTCGGCGTTCAGAGCGCCGCGTTCGACAATCTCGTTGGTAGGTTTCTCGATAACTTCGGTTGAAAGATAAGTTTCCTCAACCAGGACGTCGTCATGATAAACGTACGCGTAATTTTCGATTCCGACACCGTTCGCGCCTGCGGTGACCACTTTTTCGTAGCCGGCAACTCTCAAATCGGTATCGACGTAGTCCGTATCATAAGGAATCTCAACCGTTTTGGTTCCAGTCGCTTTTACTTCCGCCGACAGTTTGCAGTCGATGGCCTCGCCCGTAATGCTCTTGACGACGAACGTGAAGGAGTACTCGTTCTCCATGCCCAAGAGCTTGTAAAGCGTAGCCTCGTCTGCGATGTACTGGGGATTAAACTCTCCCTCTTCGATGATAACGTCGTTTCTCAGTCTGTAACTTGTGATATTCGTGATGGGAAGCGAAGCAACCTTTGCGTTCAGAAGAATATCAAGCGCCGAATCGATTGTTTCTTTATTCTCAGCAGCAGCAATGAATGAACCGTCGATATAAAGACCGTACGCGCTGACAAGATTGTTCGCCTGCGCGGTGATTGCCGCTTCCTGTCCGTATATCGAAACATCCTGGTCTGCTAAGTCGCTGTGGTTTCCAGAAAAAACTAAAACGCCTGTAAACAATAAAGAGAACACTAAAACAGATATGACGAGATTTCTGAAATGTGAATTCCTAAAGGCCGTTATAGCTTTTTGCTTGTACTCCACCAGCGAAGAAAGTGTGGATGGAAATTTCAAGCTTATAACTCCTCTCGAGTTGCATTAGATACTTAATATATAAATGTAAAATGTGAACTGAATGTTAACAAATGATAACATTTAGAGCAAAATCCGCCGTTTTGTCTAATGTGCTGTTATTTGTGCGGTAAAAATTGTGCAGTATTTATAATAAAAATCGTTGCACTTTTTAAAAAGAAGTATTATAATAAACAATAATACATTTTTTGCTGATAATATTTTATATTTATTCAACATATATCGTTTTTTAGGAGTGTTTAAATTGAAAATAACCATCACCAGAACCCAAACGCCAAAGCAAAAACCGGACCAGAACGCGCTCGGTTTTGGACGTTATTTTACCGACCATATGTTTATGATGAATTATACCGAGGGCATCGGCTGGCACGACGCAAGAATTGTTCCATTCGGCGACATATCGCTTTCGCCCGCATGCATGGTGTTCCATTACGCGCAGGAGATGTTTGAGGGTCTGAAGGCATATAAGACGGAAGACGGAAGAATTCTTTTGTTCAGACCTGAAAAAAATATAGAGAGAATGAACAGTACCAATAAAAGGCTCTGCGTTCCGCAGGTGAATCCGGACGACATCCTGCAGGCCATTATAGAGACTGTAAAGATTGACAGCGACTGGATTCCCACGCTGCCCGGCACGTCGCTCTACATACGTCCGTTCATCATCGCGACCGACCCGGCGCTCGGCGTACATCCGTCAAAGACCTACCTGTTTATGATTATTCTGTCGCCGGTCGGCGCGTATTACGCCGCCGGATTGAACCCGGTCGACATCTGCGTTGAGGATGAGTACGTACGCGCGGTCAGAGGCGGAATGGGCTTCGCGAAGGTAGGCGCCAACTACGCTGCTTCCTTAATCGGTCAGCAGAAAGCGGAGGAGAAAGGGTACGCGCAGGTTCTCTGGCTGGACGGCATAGAGCATAAGTATGTTGACGAGGTCGGCTCGATGAACGTCTTCTTCGTCATCGACGGTGAGGTCATCACGCCCTCTTTGGATGAAGGAAACATTCTGCCGGGCGTCACAAGGGCTTCCGCAATCGAACTGCTCCGCGCGTACGGATATAAGGTTACCGAGCGGAAAATCAGCATTCAGGAAGTGTACGACGCTGCGGAAAGCGGCAAACTGCAGGAGGTCTTCGGCACCGGAACCGCCGCCGTTGTTTCGCCGGTCGGAAAGCTCGACTGGGACGGAAGAATCATCGTCATCAACGAGGGCAAAATCGGCAAGATTTCGCAGTTCCTGTACGACCAAATCACAGGCATTCAATTCGGCAGAATCAAAGATGAATTCGGCTGGACGAGAGAGGTTAAATAGTGTCTGATACGTTTGATTTTAAACCAAATGCAATGGACATGAACTCTCCCGAGAACGCCGGCGAACAGCAGGCGAATCTGGAGACTGGTATAAACGAATCGAATTCCGCTGCGAAGCTTACTTTAAAAGGTAAGCTTCGCGAACGCGGATTTTTTTCGTTTTGTTTCATCGCCTGCGTTGTCATTTTTCTGTTTTCAGTCGTCGTTTACACGGTTTCCCGGTTATCGAGCGATTTCGCGGAGTTTTGGGCAAGGTATCCGGCGTTCTGGCTTAAATTCGCGCAGGCAAAATCGACAACCTATTTTTATTTTTCCATCGCAGAGTGGCTTCTGCTGTCCATCCCGTTTATCGCAGTCTGGTATCTTGTCGCTTCGTGGCGCGCCATCAACAACTCAAAGAATCAGCGGGATTTTTACAAGTGGCTTACGCCGCTGATCTGTATTCTTTTGCTGATTGTTTCGGATTTCTTCCTTGCGTTCGGTCCGTGTTACTTCCGCTATCCGCTGGAGAAGAATCTCGGCATCGAAAAAAAGGGGGTTTCCGCGCAGGAGCTGTTTGATACCGCGGTCAAGGTGACCGAGGAAATGAAGGCGGATCTGGACAAGGTGAAATTTATCTACAACGGCGCGTCGATGATGCCTTACTCGTATCCGGAGCTGGTTGAAAAGCTGAACGCCGCGTTTGAGCGGTATGCGAAAAAGGTTGATTACATCGACACCTTTTACTCCTATCCGAAACCGATCGTGTTGTCGGAACTGCTCACCTACACGCATATTTCCGGCGTTTATTCGTTTATGACGGGCGAAGCCAACGTAAACACGAACTACCCCGATTTTATTCTGCCGTACACCATGGCGCACGAAATGGCGCACCAGCGCGGAATTGCGAAAGAGGACGAGGCGAATTTTGTCGCGTTCCTCGTCTGCATGGAGAGCGGCGACGCGTACATCCGCTATTCCGCCTGCAGCAATATGCTCAACTACCTGCTGAACGCGCTGCATCAGGCGGATTCCAAGCTATACAACAAGTATTATTCGGAATACTGCCCGGCTCAGTTGCGGGGCGAGTACGCGTCCTATTCCATTTTCTTTGACAAGTACAGAGAGAGCAAGGCATCGGAAGTTGCCGGTACGGTCAACAACGCTTTTCTCGGAACTCAGGGCCAGAAGGAAGGCATCAAGAGCTACGGTCTGGTTGTTGACCTTGCGGTTGCATACTATAAAGGAAAATAGTTTACAGGAGAGGTCTATGAGGAAAATCGCATTGCTTTTGGCTGTTGTTTTTTGCTTCGGCATTTTCAGCGGCTGTACGAAGAACGGTTCGGACAGCGTTTCCGATGTATCGGCGGATGCAAGTTCTGAACCGGCGTCGGAAGGAATCACCTATGCCACGATTGTGAGCATCGGCAAATCCTATACTTCTACCATCGAAGCGGACAGCAAGTATCCCGATTCTTACAACAGCGAGTTAACCGACGGAATACACGCAATCAACGCGTCCTACTCGGACACGCGGTTCTGCGGCTATAGTTTATCCGGACAGACATTCAGCATCACAATCGATCTTGAGAATGACGGAAAACGCCTTTACCAGTTCGAAATCAGCTACCTTGCGACCAGAGAGGCCGGAATCGCGCCTCCGTCGTTTGGTTTGGTATATATTTCGGATGACAACGAACAATGGACAAAGCTCGGCGCCGTGAAAATGCCCGAGTACGTAGAAAACACCGTTCAATCCGCCGTGCTGAAGCTGAACGAGCCGGTTGACGGCAGATATGTGCGCTTTAGCATCACAAAGGGCAGCGCGTGGACTTTTCTGGACGAGCTGACCGTAATCGCCGACGTTCCGGCTTTGGAATCCGAGCTGGCGTCGATCGCCAAAGTCGGCGAAGCGTATGCGAACGATACCACGACCAACGAAGAGCGGCTTGCGGCGCTGAAAGCGGTATCCGGCGACGTTGTGGACAGGAGCAGGACGAGAATCCTTGTTTCAAAGGGCAGCAGCTATCAGGCGTCCTATGCGGCGGATGCGCAGCAGTTCCCGGACGACGGCAAGAAACTGACGGACGGAAGCCCGACCGGCACCGGCTTTGAAAGCAATGCTTACGTGGGCTACGCGGGCGGCGGGCAGCTGGATTTGACCATAACGCTGAGCAGCGAGCGCAGCGACCTGGCGGACTTCGAGCTGTCCATGTACAGCAGACCCTTAACCGGCATCGTGCTTCCCGTTTACGTGGACATCGCCGTTTCGACCGACAACAGCAATTACACGACCGTCGGCAGGGTATATGCCACGACCAACTTAAAACAGACCAACTACACCTACAGCTTAAGGCTTCAGAAAGCTGTCAGAGGCAAATATGTCCGCTTTACGCTTGCGCAGACGGACTCCAAGTGGTTCTTAATCGAAGAGGCGGCGGTGTACGCTTACGGCGAAGCCAAAGAGCGCAGCTTCTACCCGGCAGTCACCCTTCCGAAAGTGAGCGGCAGGAACTACTGGGATAACGGTTCGAAGAAGAACGAAAACCTCGTCGCCGGACTTCCGTATCAGATTTCGACCGGTTCGACGCTGGATGAGCAGTACTGGCAGTACAACGACCCGGTAACCAAAACGCTGCTTACCGACGGCATCATTTCCGAAAGCATGAATTACAGCAACGGTCTCTGGTTCAGGACCTGCAGAGGCATGTCCAGAAACATCTATTTCGACCTGACCCATACTTCGACGATAACCGGCTTTGCCGTGAACTTTTTAAACGTAAAATCCGCCGGTATTCTCGTGCCCGGTATGGTAACGCTCTACCTCTCCGACAACGGCGAGGAATGGTACGCGGTAAAGAGAGTAAAGCTTCCGGGCGTCGGCGACACGGCCATTGCGCGGATAAACGAAACGCTTGACACGCCGGTGCAGGCGCGGTTCGCGAAGGTTTCGTTCGACGTTTCGGTTCATGTATATTTGGATGAAATACAGATATTCGGCACAAAGTATGTCGCGCCGACGACCGCCACGCTCGACAAGCTTGGTCTGACGGCTGAGGTTTCCGGCAAAAGGCTCGCGCCGAGCGCGGATATTTTGGGCGGAGCGCACGACATTCTGCTCGCTTACCATAATTCCGAGTCCGCGAAACTGACAAAGGAAGTATTCCTTTCCTATGCCGGATATGTCGATAAGGAAGGCAAGATATTAGACACCATGTTCGACGGCTTCCTGTTCCTTCCGACCACCGGCAGCCTTCCCTCGGGCGGAAAACCGTATGAGAATTCCGTCAAATCCGACTGGGACTATCTGCTCAACAGCGTCTTTGCAAAGGACATCAACCTTGACGCCCTCAACCAGGCGGTCGGCGAAATCAAATCGGCGCTGAACCTGCCGGATTACAAGGTTATGGTCTATTACACCATTCTGTATCCCACCACGTCGGTAAGCAATTTCGGCGACGTGGACGGCGACGGCGTTTCCGAAAACTTTGCGAATCCGGCGGATAAGGCGAAAGCGATAAAGTGGTATGTCGACGAGTTTATCAAACGGTTCAGCGACGGCAACTACGAGAACCTGCAGCTGGCCGGCTTCTACTGGTTCCACGAGACCATCAACAGAAACGAGAACGATCTTGAAACCATCCGCGCAACAAGCGACATCGTGCATGAACTCGGCTACCAGCTGTTCTGGATACCGTATTTCAGCGCGAACGGTTATATGCAGTGGTCTATGTACGGCTTTGACGCGGTCTGCCTGCAGCCGAACTACGCGTTCTATGCGGACGTTCCGGCCGATAGAATTGCGGAAGCCGCCGCGATCGCGAAGGAATACAATATGTGCATCGAAATCGAGATAAACTCTCCGGCGCTTGGCGACAGCGTTTACTTCCAGCGGTACATGGATTACCTGGCGGGCGGCATCATCTACGGCTATATGACCGACAGCATCCATATGTACTACCAGAGCGTGATGGACATCTACAAGGCAAGCAAGTCCGAGTCGGCGAAGACAAGGCTGATTTATGATTACACGTATCAGTTCATCAAGAAGAACCTCAAGCTGAACCCGGATAAGCTGGATGACATTACCGTCAACGCGAAAGCGGACACCTATTACGAAGGCAAACTGTTCGACGCCGACGAGACAACGCTCGCGCGGGTTTCGCTGTCGGCGCAGAACGGCACTGTCACCGTAAACGAGGATGGAACCTTCCGGTATTACCCGAACAAGGGCTTTAAGGGAACCGATACCTTTACGTTCCAGATATCCAAATACCTCGGCTGGTCGGAGGATATAAAGGTTACAGTGAACGTAGGATAAGAGAACAAAAAAAGGCTTCCGTAAACGGGAGCCTTTTTTTGAAATTATGAGAGGTAATGAAAGTGGAAAAAACTTGTCGCTTAAACCGATTAGAATGATAATGAGTGGCACCGGAGACCCGATGAAAATCAATACTCACATTTGCCTTTAAGTCAATTCCCAGCTGACAGACGCATGCAAGTATTTACTGGTGTCTATTATTCTACCAGGAGAAACCCTAATTGAATAAAAGCTGCTTTTCGTAAAAGTGTATTCGATGATTTCAACGTTATTACGCAATGATATCGATGCTGTAACGTAAAGTGCTGTTTTTGAATCTAAGATTAAAATATCAATGTTATCCAAATCATTTTCAGAATTTATGTAACCGGTATGTACCTTGTCAAATGCCATTACTATCCGGATTTTCTGACCTGCGTAAATAAACTGATTTAACAGTGTCTTCGGCATCAGAGAATTGATATAAAACGTAGCGGAGTTATAACTGAAAGCAGCATTTACAGCATTGATTGCGTTAACAAGTCCTGCGCCGCTTTTCTCTCTTAAATAACTGTTATCGGCAGTAGGATTGTTTATTGTGGTAATCTGATCGCTTCTCGCGCCAAGCAGCAAATTAGATTTTACCAATGTCGGACTGGTTTTTAGAGCTGGATTCACTTGCATCATTTGAGCGACAACACCGGTGACGTGGGGGGCGGCAAAACTGGTACCGGACTTTGTTTGAATCGTACCTTCGCTTTTAACATAACTGATATTTGTCCCCGGAGCGGTAATATCCGGCTTGTTTGGCAAATAATCTGCTTCCTTATAAGATGAACTTCCGCTCATGTTATACGGAGAAGAATTTGCTGTGGTTGAAGATGATTTTGTTGCGGCGTTTCCGACCGTTATAGCGTTAAGAGCTTTACCGGGACTGGTAATATTATCAGAAGTATTTCCTGCAGAATTAACAAAAGTAACCCCTGTATTCGCTATTAATCGATCAACTTCTTTATCATAATTATCGTAAACAGGTCCTCTATCACTGCCGCCACTGTAATTTATTACAGTAACACCTTTATCGGCAAGTTTTTGAATGGCTCTAAGTACATCTGAGGAGTATATAATTGGTGTTTGGTAAACTGTAGCCAAAGGTACAATACCCTCATATGCTCTGCCGTTTACAGTCACGGATTGACCGACGATAATACTTGTAACCATCGTAGCGTGGTCACTAATTTCGTCTTCTATCGGGTTACCATTTTCTCCAGCATCGTTTGAGTATATTAAGCGAGATTTGCTGATTGTTCTCAGCTGAGATGCATTGCTGTCAAAACGACCGCCGCCGGCTTCAATTATACCGATTTTTACACCGGTTCCTCGATAACCATAACCACTATTGAATAAACTGCTTTTTGTTCCGGTGGAACTGTCAGCACCAACCTGTCCCAACGATATATTCAGGGCAGGTTCTTGGACTAACTCTACATACAATGAAATCTCTTCCACCAAATCCATCAAGGCATACTCTTTAATTTCGGCTTTGGTAGCCTCAACGACCAGCGTAGATGTGTATTTACTGTTGTAGAGAACCTTCCGCTGCTTGCTTTCTACATTATTTTTGATAAACTTGTCATTTACAGCAGAATATTCGCGCTTGGTGATTTCACGTTTTGCCATCATATATTCATTTACTTTTCCACTGACGGCTCTGTCCACAAGCGAAATATTGCGGTCAAGCAAAACCTCGTCTTTTGCAGCTTTTACGCTCTGCTGATTTACATCGTCAATTGCTTCTTTCGATTCTGCTGCAACTACCTCGCCGGTTTTGACCAATTCGTCTGCGGTTTCCAGTTGCTTCGGAGGCTCAACATAGTGCGCTTCCTCGTAGCCAACCCGCGCAACTATTTCCGCTTCGATCTGAGGCACGATTTCTTCCTCAAATCGTTTTTGGTCTTCATAAATTGCCGGGTTCATTCCTTTTTCTTGAATCAGCGCATTCGTAATGACTTTTTGATCAATATCTTTCAACCAAAGATAAACGGGAATTAAATCATTGTCGGACTTCTCCGCCATAACTTCCCAAAGCTCCGAGCTGATTTTTTCTTTCCATGCATCGTTTTCCTGAATGTCCTGCGCTGTCGCAGAAAACATAAACAGTGTGCTCAACGCAACTGTCAAGGCAATCAGCCTATACAGTTTGATTTTGAATCGCTTTTTCAGCATGATTTTTTCCTCCTTTTTATATTTTTTTGAACAGTTAAATTGCAGGTTTTGACGAAATATTAAATTTATATTTCTAAACCCGCATTAAATGTAATTCATTTATAGAATAAAGATAAAAAACAAAAAGTCACTATGTTTTCAGCAACGTTTTTTATGAAATTTGCAGTTTTATTGAGTAAATATGAGAGTCTTTGTCGACGTCTTGGACTGTTTAAATAATTACTATAAAAAAAAGGCTCATTCCTAATACACAGGAATGAGCCTTTTTAATGTTTACTTTATTGATTAAGGATTGGGATATTGCTCGCTAAAACCGACACCAACTTGTTTTCCAATGTCATACACATCAGCTTTCGTGATAAGTCCCGCATCAAACGCTTCTTTAATGGTATAAAACTTTGAGTCCTTATACGCATAAACTTCTTGCCCGCTTGGAAAAACAATGGTATATCCGGCAATTTCTACAGGGCGTTCTGCATCGGTATAAGTCAATGGCGAACCCATATATACCACCTCACAGCCGCTGTAATTGCCGAAAAATTTTTGCACACTGATACTGTCCAGTTCATATTCTTCAGAAAGTCCATGCTTTTCTTTTAAAAAGCGCAGGTAATCTTCACGGAGCTTTAAAGCTGTTGCAGGATATAAATTATTCGGGTCTTTCATATAATCGGGTCTGCTGGAGTCAGCGCTGTTGCTGTTATCCGAACTGTCATTATTCAAGGCGTCAAAATTGCTCGTTGTTCCGGCAGGCACAGGCTGATCCTGTCTTTGCAGGGCTAAAACGGTTAGGGTGGATATCAGACAAACGCATAGCACGAGCAACGAAACCGTATTTATCACGGTTTTACGCTTTTTCTGTTTTTTTAAATATATTTTTCTTCTTTTAAAAAGATCATTTACCATTTCTTCATAAGTTTTCATACACAAAGCCCTCCTTTTCAAGTTCAGTTTTCAACGCTTGCTTGGCGCGATATACAAGATTTGCAATCTGCCGCTTGCTTTTCCGCAACACGACTGCAGCTTCATCGGCTGATAACTCTTCAAAAAATATCAGCCTTAAAGCCTCGCGGTATTTCGGATTCAGCTTATCAAGCGCGCGCTTGAGCTCAATCTTTTGCTCTTCTATTAAAAAAGATTTTTCGAAATCTTCCGCCTCTTGCAGAAACGGCTCACAGTCGTCCATCGGAACCAAACGTAGAATTGATTTTCGCCTTAAAGTATTGAAAGCGATATTGCGTCCGATTGTGAAAAGCCATGTTTTAAACGAAACCGAACCGTTGTAATGAGGTTTTTTGACAAGCAGTTTGAAGAAAGTTTCTTCGGCTAAGTCCTCGGCCTGATGGATGTTGTTTACATAGCCGTTCAAAAAGAATATTAAGCTGTTCTTGTATAGTTTGACAATTTCTACAAAACCGTTGTCATCGCCATCAAGGAAACGGCGGTAGCTACTTGCACCGTTATCCATGATTTGTCTCCTTTCGTGTTGCTTCATCTATTATACAATCGGGAGGGCAGATTATCTCACTAAATCAGCTAAAATTATTATATCACAAAATTAAATATTGGCAAAATATATCAATCAATATAGTTTAAGGAAAACATACGCACCATATTTTCTTAGATAATAGAAAAACAGGAGATATTGAAATGTATCTCCTGTTCTTCATGCGTCTTCTTTGTTGCTTCGCTGTTTGATGACTTTTAGTCTCGAGAAGTCCTCGCGCTCCTTTTCCTCCAGCGCGCTGGAAATATAAGCGATGGTGCTTCTCAGGCGGGGGATAATGATGTTGTTGAGCGCATTGGTGCGTTTTTGCGATTTCTTGATCGCGTCCGCCAGGCGGAATACGTTGCTTTCAACCTCGGCGAGCTTTGCGGTGAGCTTTTTTACCTCTACGAATTTCAGGTACGCGTCGTCGAGCATGGAGTTTGTGGACTCAAGCCCGTAATAAAGCGATATCGGCTGCTGTGCAAGCGTTACTTTGGGCAGCTCTACGCCCATTACGCTGTGCGTGGTGATACTCAGGCCGTCGTCAATCGGAATGGCCTGCGACGCTTCCTGAACGATTCCAAGCGTTATATTCGCCTTCTGGAGGGCAAGATACGCCTGCGCGTAGGTATCGTCTATCTTCGCCTGTATTTCCTTGACCTGTTCGATTAAATTCATCATTTCGCGCACAAGAATATTGCGCTTGCGGTCCATCAGGTCGTGACCGAGAACCGCGAGCGAATAGGACTTCTTTGCGTTGAGCAGGTTGCTTTTGGTCGGGACTACTTTTGAAGCCACCCGGCTGTCACCTCAAATCCCAATCTATATTCGCCTTGGTCTTTTTCTTTCGGTAATGTTCGGCAAGAATGTCGTTGCTTACCCGGTCGAGCGCTTCGAGCGGAAGCATGGACAACAGCTCCCAGCCGAGGTCAAGCGTTTCCTCAATCGAGCGGTTTTCGTTCTCGCCCTGGTTGAGGAAGTATTTTTCAAACGCGCGCCCGAACATAACCAGCTTTTTATCAATGTCGCTCAGTTCTTCCTCGCCGATGACGGACGCGAGCGCCTTGGCGTCCTGCACCTTCGCATACGAGGAGAACAGCTGGTTGGCAAGCGCGGCGTGGTCCTCTCTGGTGTAGCCTTTGCCGATGCCGTCCTTCATCAGACGGGACAGCGAGGGGAGCACTCCGACCGGCGGGTAAATGCCGATGGAGTCAAGCTCTCTATCCAAAACAATCTGCCCTTCGGTAATAAAGCCGGTCAGGTCGGGGACAGGGTGCGTGATGTCGTCGTTCGGCATGGTCAGAATGGGGATCTGCGTGACCGACCCGGAACTTCCTTTGATGATTCCCGCTCTTTCGTAAATCGAGGCGAGGTCGGAATACAGATATCCCGGATAGCCCTTTTTGCCCGGAATTTCGCCTTTGGACGAACTGAACTCGCGCAAGGCTTCCGCGTACGCCGTCATATCGGTCAGAATGACCAGTATGTTCATATTCAGATCAAAAGCAAGGTATTCCGCGGCGGTCAAAGCGCAGCGCGGGGTAATGATTCTTTCGATAATCGGGTCGTTTGAAAGGTTTAAAAACATGACGACGCGGTCCATAACGTTCGCTTCCTCAAACGAGCGGCGGAAATAGTCCGCAACGTCGTTCTTGACGCCCATGGCGGCGAACACGACCGCGAACTCGGAGTTGTCGGCAACGGTCGCCTGTTTGACGATTTGGACGGCAAGCTCGTTGTGCTTCATGCCGGCGCCGGAAAAGATGGGGAGCTTTTGTCCGCGTATCAGCGTCGCGAGCGCGTCAATGGAGGAAATGCCTGTCAGGATGCAGTTTCTCGGATAAACACGGGCAACCGGATTAATCGCAGAACCGTTTATATTGCGCTTGACGACCGGGTAAATCTCGCCCATCCCGTCGATGGGCCTACCCATACCGTCAAATACTCTCCCGATGATTTCGGGCGAGAGCGCCATTTCCATCGGCTTACCGGTAAGACGGGTCCGCGTATTGACCATGGACAGTCCGCGCGTTCCTTCAAATACCTGAATTACGACGCGGTCGCCGTCTATTCTCACTATTCTGCCGGCGCGCTCGGTTCCGTCGTCAAGGCTAAGCGCAACCATTTCTTCATAGCTGGCGTTTTTGACCCCTTCGAGGATAACAAGCGAGCCGTCTATTTGATTTAATCCCTTGTATTCGAGAATCATTGTTAAAATTTATCCTCCTAAAGTGCAGATGTGAAACCGCGGTTTCACACAGGAATTATCGCAGCAACGCGGCGGTCTTCGCGTCGATTTCCTTCATATAGTCGTCCAGCATTTCCGGTTGATCGTTCGGAACCTCATACTTCATCTTAATCAGCTTCTCAAACAGTCCGGTCGCTGTTATTCTGGACAGCGGAATCTGATGGGCGATGATTTCCTTGCATTTATGGTAAAGGTGACAAATCACCTTCATCATGCCGTACTGCTTTTGCACCGGAACGTACGTGTCGGTCTCGTGCATGGCGTTCTGCTGTAAAAATCCGACGCGGATGACGCGCGCGATTTCGATGGTGAGTTTCTGGTCGTCGGGCAGAACGTCCGATCCGATCAGCCGAACAATTTCCATCAGGCTGTTTTCCTCAACCAGAATGGTCATCAATTCCTTGCGCAGCTTCATGAAATCCACGCCGACGTTATTCTGGTACCAGTCTGTAAGGTCGTTGATGTATTCCGTGTAGCTGTCGTTCCAGTTGATGGCGGGGTAGTGGCGCGCGTAAGCGAGGCTCTTGTCCAGCGCCCAGAAGCAGCGGGTAAAGCGCTTGGTGTTCTGCGTTACCGGCTCGGAAAAATCGCTTCCCTGCGGCGATACGGCGCCGATAACCGTAATCGAACCGCTTCTGCCGTTCAGCGTTTCCACCGAACCGGCGCGCTCGTAGAACTGCGAAAGCCTGGAGGGAAGATAAGCGGGGTAGCCCTCTTCCGCCGGCATTTCCTCAAGTCGGCCGGATATTTCGCGGAGCGCTTCCGCCCAGCGCGACGTAGAATCCGCCATCAGCGCCGTATCGTAGCCCATGTCCCTGTAATATTCGGCAAGCGTGATTCCGGTGTAAATGGAAGCCTCGCGCGCCGCAACCGGCATATTGGAGGTATTCGCGATTAGAACCGTTCGGTCGGTAAGCGGCCTGCCCGACTTCGGGTCGACGATTTCGGAAAACTCGACCAGCGCCTGCGTCATCTCGTTTCCGCGCTCGCCGCAGCCGACGTAAATAATAATATCCGCGTCGCACCACTTCGCGAGCTGGTGCTGGGTCATGGTCTTGCCGGTTCCGAAACCGCCCGGTATGGCGGCGGTTCCGCCCTTCGCGATGGGGAAGAAGGTATCTATAATTCTCTGACCTGTAATCAGCGGAATCGTCATGGGTTTGCGGCGCTTGATCGGGCGGGGGATTCGAATCGGCCACTTCTGGCAGAGGGTCAGGTCGACGATGTTGCCCTTGCCGTCTTTTATCTTCACAATTGTATCGTTGATTCTGTATTGACCGCTCGGGCGGCATTCCACCACCTCGCCGCTCAGGTTGGGCGGGAGCATAATGCGGTGCATAATCAGCGGGGTTTCCTCGCACTGCGCGTAAATCGAACCGCCGGCGAGAACGTCGCCGGGTTTTACGAGAATCTCGACGTCCCAGCGTTTTTCTTCGTCAATAGGGGAGACGTTGATGCCTTTGGCGATAAAATCGCCCGCGATCTCCGCCGTTTTCGTCAGCGGGTTCTGAATGCCGTCGTATATATTTCGGATGATGCCGGGACCCAGCGTTACGCACATCGGACCGCCGGTCGGATAAACCATCTCGCCTGGTTTAAGCCCGGAGGTGTCCTCATAAACCTGAATGGTCGTGAGCTCGTCGTCAAGACGAATGACTTCTCCGACAAGCCGCTTCTCGCCGACATAGACCATTTCGGTCATGCCTAAATTCGTAGCGCCCTTGATCGTGACGACCGGTCCGTTTATTCCATATATTCTGTTTATGTCATTGCGCATAGAACGGACACCTTTTCTAAATGATTATTTGATAATAAGCTGGGAGTTTTCGTAGAACCAGTTCTTCTGATGCTCCAGCCGCGAATCGAGCGTATCGTCAAGCTCGATGTTGCTTTCCGAACTTTTCGCTTTGCAGCCGCCGAGGACGATGCTGCCGTCGGTTTCGACCGCGGCAAGGGTTTTGACCTTTTCTTTCAGAAATTCGCCGTATTGCAGGTCCGCTTCCTTTACCATGATCGTAAAGGGAAGTTCTTTGTAGATTTCAGCGAACCGCTGAACGCTTTTCAGCAGAAAATCCCGGTAGCCCTCTGTCGCCGTAAAAGCGGCGAGCTTTTCGGACACCTTTGAAAAAACCGTATTCGCGATCTCTCTTCTTTTTTCCGTAAGCTGCTTTTTCATCGCGATACTGGCTTCCGAAATGCGGCGGTTGGTTTGGGTTTTAATTTTTATGCTTTCGGACTTTATATATTCCCAGCTTTTCTGAGCAGCTTCCTGTTTTGCCTTTTCAAGCTCCTGTTTCTCAAACGCATCCGCCTGCTCAAAAATGCTGTCGATCTCTTTTCTGGCAGATTCGTTGATACATTCGAGAAAAATGCTCAAGCTTTTATCTTGTGTTTCCATCGGATGCAAACACCTTTCCACAGGCGTACAACGAAAAGCGTTTTACGCCCGTTCAGTAATAAAGAGGTCCTTGCGGAACGGCGATGCGGCACTTATATCTTTATGCCGATCGCTTCCCGAATCGCGTCCGCAAAGGCGCTGCTGCCGGTCCTGCCGTGACGGTCGGGTATCTCGGTAATAAGCGGGACAGCAACTTTGGTTTTAATATCGGTGATATAATCAAAGCACAGCTTATACAGCTTTTCAGTGATGAGGATGATGCCGACATCGCCGGCATGAATCGCTTTGTCCAGCGCGGCTTTTACGCCGTCGCAGTCATGGACAATTTCGCCTTCGATGCCGGCAAGGCGCATTCCGACTGCGGTATCCACATTGTCGCTGATTAAGTAAAACCGCATGTCCATACCGCCTTGTTAGATGTTGTTCATAATCAGAATCGAAATAACGACGCCGTAAAGCGCGATGGATTCGCCGAGCGCGACGAAAATGAGCGCCTTACCGAACGCTTTGGGGTCCTCGCTGGTCGCGGCGATCGCGGCAGGCGCACCCGCAGCGACCGCAATGCCGCCGCCGATGCCGGCAAGACCGGTTGAAATCGCGGCTGCCAGCAGACCGAGACCTTTGCTGTTATCCGTCGTTGCCGTCTGTTCTGCCTGCGCTTCGTTGTTTTCCGCTTCGGCGGCCGATACGTTGAAGGTCAGCAGCGAAGCGATTGCGAGAATCGCCAGGAAAAGCATCAGGTTTACAAGCAATATCTTTTTCATCGATTTGCCCTGAACCTTCTTTCTGTATGAATAGAAGGCAACCGATCCGATTGCAAGAATGGGAAAAACGGTTAATAGAAAGAAGAATAAGGTTTTCATATATTGCCTCCAGAAATATATAACGCATTAAAGTTTGTACTTATTTCGCTCTTTGGCTGACGGCCTGTTCCGCGCTGATGAACGGGCGTCCGCCGCCGTCGTAGCAGCGGCTGAACATTTCGTAAAACTCAAGCCTTAACACCTGAATACCGGACAAAAGGCCCTCGAGCGCGATTACGAAGATGTTGCCCAGCGCGATGACAATCAGGTTCTCGCTGTCTCCCGCAAGCGAGAAGACGACCATCATCATTCCCGCGTGAACCAGCACGAACGCGCCGACTCGGAGGAAGGATACGGTATTGCTGAAGTACGAGAGGAAATACTCGAACACTTCAAAGACGTTCTGCATGATGTAATCCGACAGTTTTTCCGGTTTCCAGTCCGGCTCTCTGTCCACAAGTTTTATGATCGGCTCTTTGAAGAAGAAGATTACGACGCCAATCAGGATTACCGTCAGGATAACGCCGCCGGATACGACCGATTCTCCGGTCATAAAGCTGTAGACCGCCAGTACGCCGGCGATGTACACAAGAATACCGGTTAGCCCGTTGTTGTCAAACAATGCTTCGCCGTAGGCTTTCCGCTTGAAGCAGACAATCACGTTTAAAAACATGGAAGCGATCAGCAGCGCGACGCCGATGCCGATGCCGATCAGAAGCACCGTATTGATCGACTCCATAACGTGCAGCGGTTTTCCGTTCAGTCCGACCGCGCTGTACAGCGGGTCCAACAAATGCTCAAACCCGAAGAACGAACCGAACATCAGGCCGAAGAACATGGAAGACAATCCGCATATCGTGAGCAGTTTTCCGAACTGGATTTTTTTCCAGTGAAACAGAATCAACCCAGCCAATGCGAGGACTATCCCCTGTCCCAGATCCGCGAACATAATGCCGAAGATCAGGGTATAGGTGACGGCGACGAAGCTCGTAACATCTATATCTTTGTAAGAGGGTAGCCCGTACATCGATACAAAGGACTCGAAGGATTTAAAAAAACTGTTGTTTTTCAGCTTCACCGGCGGCACAATGCGCCCCGTTTCGTCGTACTCGCTGATTTCGCAGGTAATGTCTCCGATTTCGTCGATCAGGCTCTTGAATTTCTTCAGGTTGCTCTTCAGGATCCAGAGAATATAGTAAAACTGCCCGTTTTTAACAGCTGCGAACTGCCGCATTTCAAAACTTTCGCTTAACCATTTCAGCCTTGAGTAAACCTCGTTGCATTTGCTGCTGTTTTCGTTCCAAAATTTGGCGATGTCCGCGTCGACCGCTTCGATCTGCTGTTTGAGCAGGTCGACGTTTTCCTGCAGTTTGGTCAAAATCTCCGTCGGCGTGCCGACGACATTCGGTATGCGTCTCCGCTCAAAAAACATAAAAGTGAATATTCGGTCCACTTCGTCCGCTTTGTCCTTCGGCGCGAAGTAAACGCCCCAGATGTTGTGTTCGTCGCTGGAACAGGGAATAAACAAAACGTAAGGATTGTTCTCGTACGCTTTCAGTTTGATCATCTGTTCCTTGGGCAGACGGCCGTATCGGACGGAGACGAACTCGCAGCTTAACGTTTCCTCGATTGGAACGTCCAGCCCGATAAAATGCTGAAACTGAGCGATGCCGTTTTCGCATTCGTTGAGGTGTTCTTGTAACAGCTTTCTGTCCGAATACAAAGAATCCAGCTTTGCGCTTATCTCGTCGATATACGCGGTTACGTTCTCGTCGTAAGGCGTATGCGCTTCGTCCCAGTTTGTCTGCGTCAGCTGAAAACCGGATATGGCCGCAAGCTCCTCGATTTTCTGAAGAGTTGAAGAATAGGGATTGCTATCGTTCGGAGGAGCGAATCCCATAGAACCCGATAGATACCGGCAGGTATTCTCCGGATGAAATTCTCCGCTCTTCCGGCAGGCCGCTATAAACTTGTCGAGTTCACTGAGTTTTCCCGATGCTTTGACAAGCATCACTTTTGCGATTGCCAAACGTACTTACCTCCAATCGGTGGCGGAGTTATTATTGTCAACGCGATACGCTCGAATCATATGCGCCGATCAGCATTTCCTTGATGTCGGCTGCGGGAACGCCGTATCGGATGCCCTCGATGATATGCGTGATGTTTCGGATTTCGTTCTCAAGCAGGTAAACATAGCAAAACATAACGACGGTCGGATTGGTAGAAAAGCGAAGGGTTTTGAGGAACCAGCGGTATAAATACCGCTGCGCGACGTCCTCAAAGTAATCCAGATCGTTTGCCTTCAGCGCCTTCCCGTAAACCGTGTTTTTCAGGGAAGCGAGCACTTCTTTCTCGTCGGCGGCTTCGATAATCCTATTCCAATGCTTTGCGGGAATACGGCTAACCTCGGGCAGAATAAACTGCCGCAGGCTTTCTTTTCCGCCCCCGATCATCTTCTTAAAACGGTAGATGTTGACGATCACTCTTATGTCGTTCTGAATTGCGAAAACTTCGATGATGTCCTTCGCTTTTTTTCCTTTAAAATCCTTCTCGGTGATTTTTTTGAGCGTCTCAAACTTATAGCGCGTCAGCGCGGCTTCGATGTCCAGCTTTCCCATCGTGGCGTCGAAGTGCTCGACAAACGGGGCGATCACCGCTTTGTACTCGGTTCCGTCCAAGGCTTTGAACAAATCCTGTATCGAGCGCACCTTCGCGAGTTTGGACTGGTTCAGCTTGGTATGCTCGTCGAAGAAAACAGGCATATATAATAAGTAGTTCTCCGGATTTCCGGAATAAAGCAGTCTGACGCAGGTGAGGATCATGTCGATGTCGTTGCGCAGGATGAAGTATTTATAAAA
>Ga0209720_1001199_pt1 | contig 22760 bp, 24 predicted proteins | sample AD_JPNMR3_MetaG_FD_184426 | JGI IMG/M metagenome (GOLD analysis project Ga0209720, IMG submission 184426) | Active sludge microbial communities of municipal wastewater-treating anaerobic digesters from Japan - AD_JPNMR3_MetaG (SPAdes) (version 2) | ecosystem: Engineered > Bioreactor > Anaerobic...
ACAGGATCTCCGTCATATACCAGGAGGACCTGGCGCTTAAAAGAGCCATCATGGATGCCGTGCCGGGTGAAATGATCGTTATGTTTTATGAAGAACTCGGCCCTGCAGTCGAAATCATAAAAAAATACCGGAAGTCCATGGGACTTTCCGGCCCGGATGCCGGGAAAGCGGGCAAGCCGGGGATGCATCGGTCCGCAACGGGGTAAAGGACCGTCCCCACAGTAATGGGGGACATTCCTCGCAGAAAAAGATATGGCGGCACTCCTCCGCAAAGAAGTATCCCTCTATGTCCGGGGAATGTTGCGCATGCCTTGCCGAGGAGCAATAAAGGGCGGATGGAACACCGCCCTTTTGATATGAGATAAATTATGTATTTGCAGTCGCATTACAGCTTTGTACCGCAATTGGTGCAGAATAATGAGCCGGGAGCCAGCTCTGCGTTGCAGGAGGGACAGGTCGGTGCCGGAGCAGCTGCCTGTTCTGCCGGCTGTGTTTCAGCAGGCTGCTGGGGCAAATCGTTCCTGGTTCCGCATTTGGCGCAGAACAACTGGGTCCTCTCCATTTCGGCCCCGCAGTTGATGCATGATTTTATGCCTTTGACCTCGGCGATCTTTTCCCTGAGAGCCTTGATATTTTCCTTATGAGCAACGATCTGATCACAGGCTTCCTTTACTATGTCTTCTGCTGTACCGGTCTGTTCGTATTTCTCGAAAATCGTCCTGCCGATCTGTAAATAAAGTTTCTGGATCTTGTCTTCTTCGGAGTTGATGTTTGCGTTGAGCTTGGTGACCTCGACGAGTTCGCTGGATTTCTTCGCGGCTGCCTGCGCGGCTTCACCCACTTTTTTGCCCAGGTTTTCCAGGAATGACATTATGATACCTCCATTCAAAATTACGATTTCATCATGTTTTTTGCACAAAACTGGTTCTGTACAAAACTATTATAAGTAATATCAGCGCTATGTTCAATATAAGACGAAATTTCCCGCCATACAGGCAATAAGGAAGACAGTCGGAGGACAGCCGCAGCCATCGGCGCCCGTGCCTTCTCAGGCACTGTGAATGGACGGGCCCTGTGGATAAATGGTTGAACAGACAGCAGCGTTACAGTAGAATAAAAGTTGGGATACGATAACGGGATGATCCCGATGCAGGATGGCTCCGCATCGTCACGGAGGTGAAAGTGTGGTAGAGGTATATTTTTACATGCCTGCAGGCAGGGTCGGTGACGCTGTCGACTGCGGGATAAAACTCTCTGAGTGGTACAGCCGTGAGCTGTGTATCGACGGGACCTGGAGGAAATGTATCACTGCACTGCTGAACCCAAGGGACGAGTACGAAAAATTCATATCCAGCGAGTACAAGTGCCTTAAGCTCGAGATACCTCCGAAATACTGCTATGTGGCCGACAGATCGCTGTACGAAGCTGGCCGCAGGAATCCAGGAGTTATGAGGTTGTATGAGGAATCCATAATACCTGTCATGTCATACAGATTCGGCGACTACAGGTTCCCTGAAGCGCTTGTCACCAGCACCGTGCTGGGCGAACAGGTGAGCGTGACGGGCAAAATGCTCGACACGCCGGTATTGTACACCAATTCGCGGGAGCTTTACCTCGGCAACCTGGCTGCGCAGCTAAGGGAAGAGCACAGCGACCTGGATGACACATTCCTTTACCTGTATTTCAAATGGTTATGCAGCCAGGGGAAAGCCGACATGGTATGCGACGGCGCCGATGGTCCTGCCGTATTCATACTGAAAGAGAACAAAAAGCCATACATATTCAATGCACCCGGGAGGACCCAATGAGATATGAGATTCTGAAACTATTAAAGGAAGCGGGTCCCGGTTATGTTACCGGAGTCGACATAGGAGCCCGTTTCGGCATATCAAGGTCTGCCGTCTGGAAGCACGTAAAGGAACTCAGGAATGAGGGATACAACATAGAATCATCCCCGAAACTGGGATACAGGCTGCTGGCGGACAGCGCGCATCTGAACCCGTTCGAGATAATGAACGATCTTGGGACAAGGACGGCAGGCAGGGAAGTGGTCTGGTTCGATGAGATCGCATCCACCAACACACATGCAGCCAAACTCGCTGCAGACGGCTGTGCAGATGGGATGACGGTCGTTGCCGGTATGCAGACGCATGGCAGGGGACGGCTCGGCAGGAACTGGGAATCTCCGAAGGGGAAAGGCATCTATCTTTCTGTTGTGCTCAGGCCGCCGATGGCACCTGCGGAGGCGCCCGTATTTACTCTGGCTGCCGCTGTTGCGGCGGTAAGGGCCATATATGCAGCAGCCGGCGTGAGGACGGGGATAAAATGGCCCAATGACATAATCTGCGACGGCAGAAAAATCAGCGGGATCCTGCTCGAAATGAATTCAGAAGCCGACAGGGTCAACTGGATCATACTTGGCATCGGGATCAACTATTCGCAGACGCCGGAAGATTTTCCGCCGGAACTCCGGGACAAGGCCGTGTCAGTCCTGTCTGCGCCAGGCAGGATAAATGGCAGGACCGTTCCGGACAAGCAGGAAAACGCGCACGGCGAACAGGCGGGAAGGCTGGCTCTGATACGGGCATTGCTTCGGGAGATCGATCGTATTTACCATGATATACTCAGCGGCAATACGGATGACATACTGAATGAATGGAGGAAGTATTCCGTCACGCTCGGGAAGAAAGTGAAGTTTTCGCTTAAGGATACCGAATATACGGGCACAGCTGTTGATATCACCGAAAGCGGCAGCCTCCTGGTGGACTGCAGCGACGGTGTCCGGAGGGAACTGCTGTCAGGGGAGATATCGATCCGCGGCATTTTCGGCTATTCAGGCTAAGGGCGTTTACAATTCCGGCAGGGCGTTTTTGCTCAGACAGCCGTCTTATATATCCTCGCACCATCTATACACCTTTAAGCTTCATTCCGCTGAAACTTACTTTCACTGCACAGTTACTCCAGCCTGCAGCGCCGTAAAGTACCGGGGTTGACTTGATGAAGCATTTAAAATACAATAAATACATTGCTTCACTATTTTGGAGGTTAAGAATGGTCAGAAACAGAAACGAAGATAGCGATGGCAGCATTGTGAAGACTGAAGCAAGCCAGGGGAACAGAGAACAGTCCCGCGGCCGCCCGAATTCCAGGGGGAAGTTCAGGGGTCGTCAGCAAAACATGGCAAAAAACGAAGAACAGGGAGGCAAGGATATGCAGGGTACATCTGCAGTCGGCCAGGCCCATTCCCAGGGCGCGCAGAAAAGTCCAAAAAGCCATGACGCTTTCAACCGTGAAAACTCCAGGCAAAGAGGGTTTTACCGCGACAAGGGGAAGGGCGCGGACAGGGATCACCAGAAATATGCCGGGAGGCACGGCGGTACGCATAAAAACAGGGAAGAAGAAACAATTGACGATATCAAGCGCGATATAGAAAGGATAGAAAAGGAAATAGAGCTCGAGATAAAAGAGATCAGGAGCATGAAGTTCCTGTAAGATCTCTGCCCTGCGGGCAGGAAGATTTTCAGGCAGATGAGGCGGCAGGGGATACCACCCCTGGTTTGCGTGATGCCTGTCTGGAGGCGAATTTAGGTTGCTGCTTGCGATAAATGTCGGAAATACCAACATACGTTTCGGCGTATATGAAGGAAAGAAACTGATAGCCCACTGGAAACTGGCTACCAACAGGGGGTGGACAGCCGATGAGTTCGGCATGTACTTCATCAATTTTTTCAATTACGAAAAACTCAACGTTTCAGATGTGGAAGCAGTCATCATATCGTCTGTTGTTCCTCCGATAATGTTTTCTTTCGAGCATGCCATTGAAAAATATCTAAAAAAGAAACCGATTATTATCGGCCCAGGTATAAAGACGGGCATCAACATAAAGTACGAGAATCCGCGCGAACTCGGAGCGGACAGGATCGCCAACGCCGTAGCTGCTTACGAGATCTACGGAGGCCCTGCGATAGTAGTGGATTTCGGCACTGCCACCACGTTCAACGCCATATCGTCAAAAGGCGAATTCCTTGGCGGCGCCATCTGTCCCGGTATCCTGATATCTGCGGAAGCGCTGTACCAGAGGACGGCCAAGCTGCCCAAGATAGATCTTGCAAAGCATGGTACGGCGATCGGCCGCAACACCGCAGTCGGCATGCAGTCCGGAATATTCCACGGATATGTGGGACAGGTAAATTATATAGTAAACAAGATCAAGCAGGAAATGAACGAGGAGAACATAAAAGTGATAGCCACAGGCGGACTGGCCAAATTCATCGCCCCTGAGGCCGAGACCATCGACGAGGTCAACGGCCGCCTCGTCCTGGAAGGCTTAAGGATCATATATGAAAAAAACAGGAACGAAGTCTGAAATGAACAGAACGTCACATGACTGGAACACGCCTGTTTACAATGCCCTGAAGTCATATTCGGCTTCAGGGACGCTTCCGTTCCATATGCCTGGCCACAAGCTCGGATCAGGCATCCCCGTACACTTTCTTTCAGAAATAGAAAAACTGGATCTGACCGAAATACCCGGCACCGACGATCTCCACAGGCCTGATGGCGTGCTGAAGGAGGCGCAGGAACTGGCTGCGGCTGCATTTGGCGCAGCAGGAAGCCGGTTCGTCGTCAATGGCAGCACTGTCGGCCTCCATGCGGCGATCGCAGCAGTATGCAGGCCGGGCCAGCGCCTGATCACCGGCCGGGACTGCCACAGTTCCGTGGTCAACGGCATGCTTATGGCCGGCGTTTCGCCGTATTATATCCTGTCCGGATATTCGGATGAATTCTGCATCAGCACCGGCATCACCCCGGATGATGTGGAAAAAGCGATGGACGATGCGCCAGATGCGCCTGCGGTGCTTGTTACGAGGCCGAACTATTACGGTATCTGCTGCGATATCCGGAGGATCGCCGATATCGTGCATGCCCGCGGCAAGGTGCTGATCGTGGACGAAGCCCACGGCCCGCATCTTGTCTTTAGCAAAAGGCTGCCGGTATCCGCTCTTGAAGCCGGCGCGGACATTTGTGTACAAAGCGCGCACAAGACGCTGCCTGCGTTCACGCAGGGGGCATATCTGCATATCGGCTCCGACAGGGTGGACCCCGAAAGGATCGATTACTTCCTCGACATATATCAGACTACCAGCCCATCATACATAATAATGGCTTTTCTTGACATAGCAAGGGAAATAATGCGGAAACAGGGGAAAGAATTGCTGGACAGGCTCATCGACTCGATACAGGCCAATGCAGCCAGGCTGGAAGGCGGTACCCTGCGTATGCTTGACAAAGCGGCGGTTCCCGGTTTCGACCATGACCCCACAAGGATAACAGTGAACGTATCGCGCCTTGGCATAACGGGTTATGAAGCAGAGAAGCGGCTTAGGCACGAATACCGCATACAGGCCGAGATGTCGGATCTGTCCAACGTGGTATTTATCAGCACTGCTGCTGACAGCCCTGTATCGATCGACAGGCTGTTCGATGCGCTGATCTGCCTGCAGCGCAGGCCGTATACAGCCGCGGTCACGGCAAACGGCGGCACAGGGCGGAGCAATGCGCCGGACCGGGCTTGCCTGGGGCAAAGGTATAACGCATTGCTGAAGAGGCAGATCGAATCCTGCCGGCGGGAGCTGTACGAAAGCCGGGAGATAATGGACGCTGCTTCCGAGAGGGTCAGGCTGGCGGACGCGGAAGGAAGGACAAGCAAGTGTATAATAGCGCCATACCCGCCCGGGACAGCCCTCATATGCCCCGGTGAAGAGATCACGCGGGAAGCCGTGGATTTTCTGGCGGATGTGATCATGGCCGGCGGCAGTGTCCATGGAGTGGACAGCGATGGGACGGTTCTGGTTTTATGCAGGAAATAAATCTAATATGGTAACGTATGCTGTAATAGGGTATAATTTAAGTAGGAAACCGGAGCAGCGCGGAAAAGTTGGGGGATGGGAGTCATGAAAAGAGGGCTTTTCGTCACTGTGGAAGGCACCGACGGCTGCGGAAAGACGACGCAGATCAGAAACATAATAGATCATCTTTCTTCCATGGGATGTAAAGTCGTTGTGACAAGAGAACCCGGAGGGACGCGCATCAGCGAGAGCATCCGTTCCATCATCCTGGATCCTGCCTACACCGAAATGCACAGCAAAACGGAACTGATGCTGTATTCAGCCGCCCGCGCACAGTTGGTCGAGCAGGTGATCAAACCCGCCATAGCGAACTGCAAGACAGTGATATGCGACCGGTATGTGGATTCATTTTATGCATACCAGGGCTACGGAAGAGGACTTGATATGGATATGCTGAAGCAGATAACAAGTATAGCCATAGACAATACGATGCCCGACATCACGTTTTTCTTTGACCTGGATCCGGAGATTGGTCTCAGAAGAAGGATGAATGCCGCAAACGGCGACAGGATAGAAAACGAACAGCTGGATTTCCACCGAAGAGTCTATAACGGTTATAAACAGCTTGCGAAAGAAAACCCTGACAGGATCAAAACCATCGATGCTTCCAGGTCGGTGGAAGAGGTCTGGAAAGACGTCAGGAGGCAGTTGGATACAGTTCTTGGCTTTGTCAGAGAGGTTTGATGCGATGCATGTATTTTGTTGAGGAGGGCTGAATATGAAACTTGTGTTTGCTATCGTCCATGACGAAGACGGCCCGAAGGTGATGGAAGAACTGAACAGGAACGGTTTCAGCGTGACCAAGCTCTGTTCCACCGGAGGGTTTCTCAAAGCGGGGAACACGACCCTGCTCGTAGGTGTCGATGAGGAGCACCTGGATAATGTTATCGAAGTCATCAAGAAAAAATCCAAGAGCAGAAAGCAAGTCATCAATTCAAATATGACCCCCAACGGAGTGGGAGGAATGTTTATACCATACCCGGTGGAAGTAGTCGTCGGGGGCGCGACCATTTTCGTCCTGAATGTGGATCGGTTCGAAAAGGCATAGATCCGCGATGAAGGATCCTGCGGGAGGTAAATCTTGAAAGTAAGTGAGACTCTCACCAATACGGCAGGTCTGGCAGGCCTGCCCGTCAAAGATGACAAAAAAGTAAAACCCGGCAAACGCGGCGAATTCAGGCACCAGCTTAAAATGGCTGAGGATGCCGGTTATGAACAGTATTTGAAAGACCTTGTCGATGAAATTGCCAGGCAGGGCGAAAGACTTGCAGAAAGAGTAGACATACGCGAACTTAAGATCTATAAAAAGCTGATAGCCGAATTTCTCGACCTGGCCGTCGGCAAATCGAAAAAATTCTCAAAAAGGAACCTGCTGGACAGGCGCGGCAGACACAGGGTCTTTGCGATAGTCAAGAATATAAATGAAGAAGTGGAACAGCTTACACAGGATGTGCTGAACGGAGAAAAAGACAACCTGAAACTCCTCCAGCGTCTTGCAGATATCAGGGGACTGATACTGGATCTGTTCACATGATCCGCAGCCGGCCAAAATCCGGTTACCGTGAGAGTATAACAACTCATGGCATGCTCCCGGGTGCGGCCGGATCATCATGTTATCAAGGAGTAATGAATGGATTTCGAAGGCATTGCAGGTCAGCGGGATGTGATCGAAAATCTGAAGCGATCGCTTTCCGAAGACAGGGTCAGTCATGCATATATATTCTCAGGACCGCAGGGGATCGGCAAGAAAACCATAGCAAGGATCTTCGCAGGGCTTTTGCTGTGCGGCGACCCGCACGACGGGGCCACATGCGGCAGGTGCAAGGCCTGCCTTCTTATGGAAAACGGAACCAATCCTGATCTTGTCACGATCAAAACCGACGGTCCCAGCATTGGCGTGGATCAGATACGCGGCATCCAGGACGATGCGGTGCTGAGGCCCATGTATTCCAAACGCAAGGTATATATCGTGGAAGATGCCGCAAAGATGACTGTCCAGGCCCAGAACTGCCTGCTCAAAACGTTTGAGGAGCCTCCGGGATATGTCGTCGTTATCCTGCTGACTGCAAATTATGAAAGCCTGCTGGAGACGGTACGTTCACGGGCGCTGCATCTGCAGTTCAGGAAATATACCCATGACCAGGTGATGCAGGCGCTCAGGACAAGGATAGGCGGCAGCAGCACTATGCTGGAACTGATAGCCGGCTATGCTGACGGGAATATCGGACAGGCCCTGAAACTGGCGGAGTCCAGCGAATTTTCCGCCCTGCGGGATCGGCTGTTCGATCTGCTGCCCGGGGCGGCATCGGGAAAGACAAAAGACATCTTTGAGATTACAGCTTTCCTGGAAGACAACAGGGAAAACATCGACGTGCTGCTGGACATAATGCTGGTATACTACCGTGATCTGCTCGTCGCGAGGGAAGGCGGCGAAAGCATGTTGATAAATTCGGATAAAAAAGATATTATAATGAATAATGCCCAAAATTACCGCGACAGCAGGATCATAGAGTGTATAGACGCTATTGAGGCCGCCAGGGGAGCATTGAGGCAGCATGCGAATTACCAGCTTGCAACAGACTATTTGCTGATAAAGCTGCAGGGGTAGAAACTGCAGGGACAAAACCACAGGAGGACATTGGATGGTAAAGGTAGTTGGAGTCAGGTTTAAAAGGGCAGGGAAAATCTATTATTTTGACCCTGATGAATTTCAGATAGAAAAAGGCATGCACGTCATCGTGGAAACCGCCAGGGGCGTGGAACTCGGCGAGGTGGTGATACCGCCGCGCGAAGTCCCTGACGAGGAGATCGTGGCGCCGCTTAAAAAAGTTATGAGGATCGCCACGGAAGATGACGAGAAGCATGCCCAGGAGAACAGGAAAAAGGAGAAGGACGCTTTTGGCATATGTCTTCAGAAGATCAGGGACCACAACCTTGAGATGAAACTGATAGATGTGGAGTACACGTTCGACAACAATAAGATCCTGTTCTATTTCACTGCCGACGGAAGGGTCGACTTCAGGGAACTGGTGAAGGATCTTGCTTCCGTTTTCAAGACGAGGATAGAACTGCGGCAGATAGGCGTCAGGGATGAGTCGAAGATGATGGGCGGCATCGGCGTATGCGGAAGGGAGTTGTGCTGCTGCTCGCATCTTGGCGAATTCCAGCCGGTATCGATCAAAATGGCAAAGGAACAGGGCCTTTCGCTGAATCCGACCAAGATCTCCGGCAACTGCGGAAGGTTGATGTGCTGCCTCAGGTATGAACAGGAAGCGTACGAACAGATAATAAAATACGCGCCGAGGATCGGTGCTGTTGTCGAGACGCCTGACGGCCAGGGAGTCGTGATAGAAAGGTTTCTTCTGAAAGAAACGGCGAAAGTGAAGCTGGACAAGGACAACGAGACAGACCTGAGATCGTACAGGTTCAGTGAACTCAAGGTCATCCAGGATGCTGCCGCCCAGGAAGAAAATGACGTTGAAGACGCTGAGATAGAAGAACTGAAGGCCTTGGAGGACTGAATCCGCTGGAATAACCGAATTATTGACAAAAAGTATTTTCTTTATCTGTCTTTGGTGATAAAATAGTAACTGTTTGTTAGTGGGTTACCAAAATGTATTTTAGGAGGTGTACTCTGATGGCATACCGCATCAGTGAAGACTGCATCAGCTGTGGACAGTGTGAATCCGAATGCCCGGTTTCAGCAATTTCCCAGGGAGACGGCAAATATGAGATAGACGAGGATGCATGCATCGATTGTGGATCATGTGCAGAAGTCTGTCCGGTCGAAGCTCCGAAACCGGTATAACAAGTTGGGACGATAAGGGGTCAGGCAGCAGCTTCCATGCTGATGCAGGGCTCCTTATTTTATTTTTGAGGAGGAATTGACCTGGCCCGGGTTGGATTTTTCGACTGTTCCTATTCTGAGACAGAATATGAAGGGTGGAGCCGTTGGATATTGAGATAAAAGAAAATGAGAGGATAGATGACCTTCAGTATAAAGGCCTGAAGCTGATACAAAAAAAGGACGGGTTCTGTTTCGGCATCGACGCGGTTCTGCTGTCTTACTTTGCACAAGTACCGAAAAGCGGCAGAGTGATCGATCTTGGTACAGGAACCGGGATCATTGCGGTGCTGGTAGCCGCAAAAAAGGAACCTGCCGGCGTGGTCGGCCTTGAGATACAGGCTGATATGGCCGATATGGCTTCACGCAGCGTCATCCTCAACGGACTGGAAGATAAAATCAGCATAGTACACGGAGATATCAGGGATGCTGTGCAGTTGTTCGGTGCCTCGAGCTTTGACGCGGTCGTGACCAATCCGCCTTACATGGAAAAGGGCGGAGGGCTTTTGAACCCGGAAGATGCAAAAGCGATATCGAGACACGAGATACTTTGCTCGCTCGAGGATGTGATCTCCGTATCCGCCAGGCTTCTGAAACCCGGCGGGAAGTTTTCGATGGTCCACAGGCCGCACAGGTTGGCTGATATTATGTATAACATGCGTAAATACAGGATCGAACCGAAGTTGATGAGATTCGTCCACCCTTCGCCCGGGAAGAAGCCCAACCTGGTCCTGGTAAGCGGTACGAAGGACGGGAAGGTCGAACTAAGGGTACAGGAACCCCTGTATGTATATGACAGTTCAGGCAGGTACACGGAGGAAATCGACGAGATATACAGCAGAGATACTGCAGGCAGATGAGGCAAAAGCGAGACGGGATGAAGCTCCGATCAGTTCATGCGGACCCGGAATGCCATCCGGGTCCGGTGGGCCCAAAACTGCTGCAAAATGCTGAAATCAAAGTGTTATATAATATAGGATCATATATTTGCATTACCAAACTGGGATGTCTGATACGGATCCCGGCTGAAAGGCAGAGAAAGCATTGGAAAAAACTGGTACGTTGTATTTGGTGGCAACACCCATAGGAAACCTTGAAGATATAACGCTCAGGGCCCTCAGGATACTGAAAGAGGCCGACATCATCGCTGCCGAGGATACACGGCAGACCCTTAAGCTGCTCAACCATTTTGGAATCAGGAACACACTTGTGAGCTACTATGAGCACAATAAGGCCGAAAAGGGGAATTACCTGGTCAGCCGGCTTCTCGAAGGGAAAAATGTAGCGTTGGTGTCGGATGCGGGGACCCCGGGGATCTCCGATCCGGGAGAGGACCTTGTCAGGCTTGCCGTCAGCAAAGGCATACCGGTCACGATGGTTCCCGGCCCAGCAGCGGTGATCGCCGGGATCGTGCTGTCAGGACTTCCGTCAGGCAGGTTCGTATTCGAAGGTTTTCTGCCGGTGAACAAGCGGGTAAGGCGCGAGAGGCTCGGATCCATCAGTAGGGAAACCAGGACCATGGTGTTCTATGAAGCGCCTCACAAGCTCATACATACGCTGAAGGATCTAAGGGATCTGCTTGGCAACAGGCGCATTGTGATCGCAAGGGAACTGACCAAGAAGTTCGAGGAGGTCTGGCGGACCACGCTTGACGAGGCTGTTGCCAGGTACGAAAATGAACCCCCGAAAGGTGAATTTGTGATCGTCCTGGAAGGCGCGGACGAACGGGGACTGTATGAAGAAGAAATAAAAAGCTGGGAAGAGGTCAGCATAGAGGAACACGTCAGGATGTACATGGACAGCGGGCTCGACAGGAAAGAGGCAATGAAAAAGGTAGCGGAAGACCGGGGGATCAGCAAAAGGGATGTGTACAACAACCTCCTGGGGAAAGACAGGGGCATGCAGTAAAACAAAAACCCGGCTGCAAAGCCGGGCTTCTTTACTTGTGGATGCTCAGTGTCTCTAAATTTCGCGCACTGTCTGTACAGCATATTTTTCTGTTGAATATGTGTATCCTTACCGAACTGCTTATTGCTTCCTGAGTTCTTTCATACAGTTCGGACAGATGTTCTTGCCCTTGTAAGTAGTGACGTCTTTGGCGTCGCCGCAGAAGATACATGCCGGTTCATATTTCTTCAATATGATAGTAGAACCATCGACATATATTTCAAGCGCGTCCTTCTCGGCTATATCAAGTGTTCTCCTCAACTCGATCGGGAGGACTACTCTACCAAGCTCGTCAACTTTTCTTACTATTCCGGTGGATTTCATACTCTTTCCTCCTTTACTAACATATTTCGACATTCTTTTATAAAAATATACTAGCATAAATTCCAGTTTGAGTCAACAATTATTTTATATATATTCAAAAAATTGTTATGGAAAATTAAGTGAAAACAATACGCTGTGATCGGTCAAAGCCCGGAACCAAAGCAAGTTTGAGAAATGGGAATATTTTCATTACATAAGAATCGCGTTTTTTCGCGGTTTGCAAAACCGTAAAATCTGCTGGAAAAACCGAAAGAAAATATTATGCAAAATTCGACATCGTGTTTGGCAGTTTCGGGTACAATTTCCTGTAATTTTGGAACAGCATTCTCAATATAAATAATTGACCGGTTGGAAATTGTGAGGAGGCAGTATATGAATTATATCTGGGCGGGGCTGCTGGCCGTCGGTCTCCTGGCAGGCATCATAAACGGCAGGGTCGGCGAAGTGACCAAAGCAGCCTTCGATTCGGCCGGCAAGGCCGTGGAACTGGGCCTTGGGCTGCTCGGGATCATGTGTCTCTGGTCCGGCCTGATGAAGATAATGGAAAAAAGCGGATTGATAAATTTTATAGCGAAAGCTGCAAAATTCATTCTCAGGCCGGTTTTTCCGGATCTTGACGGCAACGATAAAGCCATGGGCGCCATCGTCATGAACCTGTCGGCAAATTTCCTGGGGTTGGGCAATGCTGCCACGCCATTTGGGATAAAGGCTATGGAAGAATTGCAAAAGGTGAACAGGAAAAAGGATACTGCCACCGACGCCATGTGCATGTTCCTTGTGCTGAACACATCAGCGCTGCAGCTTATACCGACAACTGTGATAGCATTGAGGAGCGATGCCGGTTCTAAAGCCCCGGTTGAGATCATACCTTGCATATGGGCGGCTTCACTGTGCGCTGCGTTTGCCGGGATACTGGCAGCTAAAGTGCTGATGCTGGCGTGGAAGGCCGGAATGCCTGCTTTATCGAATGCCGGCGCGGCATCGGCCCGAAATACGGGGATGTCCCTGCCGAATGCATATGCCAGGCACGGCAGGCCACGGAATGCAGGATCCGGTTCGGCAACGCGAAACGGGCTGTACCATGCCGGAATAAATGGAGCTGGTATCGGGCGCGGCCCAGGAAGCGGGAAAGGATCCGGTCCCGGTATCAGGATCGGACCCGGTTCGGGTAACAGGAAAGTTTATGATCGCCAGAGAGACAGCTGCGGTAATGGAGGCAGGGTCAGTTCAGGTTTTTAAGCGGAAATGGGCACAGGGATAAGAACGGAAACGCGGCTGCGGACAGGAACGAGCGCAGGAACAGGAGGAAAAACGGGGACAGGTTGACGACGGTATGAAATCCTCGATATTTGCTGCCATATCCATGTACATACTTCCTGTGGTTATCCTGGTTATACTTGGCGCGGGCCTTATCCGGAAAGTCAAAATATTCGAGGCTTTCACAGAAGGCGCCGCCGAGGGGATCACGACCATGGCCAGGATAATGCCGTCGCTGGTTGGGATCCTTACGGCCATAGGCGTCTTCAGGGCGTCAGGAGCGCTGGACGTCGTTGTCGGATTGCTGGCTCCGGCGGCTTCGCTGCTTGGTATACCGTCGGAAGCTCTCCCACTCGTCTTGATGAGGCCGGTTTCAGGCAGTGCGTCATTGGCGATCGTCTCAGATATAATCAGCAAATACGGCCCGGATTCATACGTGGGAAGAGTGGCATGCACGATGCTCGGATCTACCGAGACCATCTTCTATACTCTTGCAGTCTACTACGGCTCTGTCGGCGTCAGGAATATAAGATATACACTGGCGGCGGCACTGATCGCGGACGGCGTCAGCGCAGTCGCGTCGGCGTTCATATGCGCGCTGGTTTTCGGCAGGTAGGGATCCGGGCAGCGTTCCAGGTACGGGTTTGGTTAACGTCCTTGTTAAGTGAAGAACTGTCCCCTGCCATTCGCTGTTTATCTTTTATTCGGCTAATAAAGCCGGAATGCAGGAGCCGTCCGGCTTTCGGCGGACGGGTAATTTGAAGGAACGTCCCCGTTTAAAGCAGGCGGAGGGCGCGCAGCAGGGAACCGGCATAACGGTATGGACGCAGCGATGTTTTCCGGACTATGTTCGACACGGTAAGACGCAGCATTCCGAAACCTGCTTCGGGATCAGACAGGTAAAGCCCTGCGGCGGCTTTCATTATGAGCAGGTAAAGGCTGCTGTTCCTGAGTTTCAGGCAGGCAGCCCCGGTGTTTTCTGCGAAAAAGATGAGCCTTTCTTCACATTCCTTAAGGCTTTTGTAGAATGAAGAGAAGTTCAGTCCGTCCGAATCAGGCCACATCCTTAAACTGACCACCGAACCGAGCATCGAGCAAAAACCGCAGAGCCACGGGAAACAGAACTCATCCAGCAGGAGCACCTCTTCTTCCGTGATGTCCGGAACGGATGCGGCCGCAAACATTGCCGCGATCCCCAGGAAAGAATCGGCTGCAGCGCACAGTTCCCAGCAGGAAATGTCGCGGTAGCGTTTGAGATAGTTGCTGCTCCATGTTTTAAGCAGGTCCATGCTGATGATTGGAGGATAATGCCTGTATGACTGTACGTCTATGTACATCTGCATGTACTTTTTTATTTTGGCCGAAACCTGTGTGTATGAGGGAAGGACAGCCAGCTTGAGCCTGCACTGTTCCGCGTGGCACATCAGTGGCGGTCGGTTTTTAGCATGTGTATCCCGGCGTCCTGTATCCGCATCCTGCATATTGCATGCAAGGATCCCGGGGATACCCGACTGCGGGAGGTTCCTCGAAGGATCTGCCGCTGCCGAAAGGCACCCTAAAAGGTCGCGGATTTCCTTTTCGTCTGTTATGTTCTTTTTTTTCCTGTATTTTTCCAGGGTTACGGCAATGAGATGGAGCGATGATATGAATGGAACAAGATCCCTGTAATCGGCGCCCGGGCATATCGAGAATAAGAAGCAGCATGCCTGCCTGACGGCAAACATCCCTGACAGCGGGTCTTCTTCCGTTTCATCCGTGCTGGGGAGGGGAACAGGCAGGCAGTGCCCCAGTTCTTCCCCGACGCGGCTGCGCTGCCTGCACGCTTCGGGCAGCACCCTGCCTGCGAATTTTGCATAAAATGCGGCAGTTTCGGTCAGCTTTCCCATGGGCCCGGCTCCCTTCACCGATCTGTTTAGATTTTATTTTCCGTTCCGGTGATATATTCCGCCGGTACCAAATATCACTTGAAAAATATATGTTCAAAATGTATATTAAAATAAAGTCTGAAATGGTAAGAGGCCGGTTATATTAAATATTGCGGCAAACCGTAAGCTAAAAGGGACATGGAGGCAATGAGATGGAAAGGAAAACTTTTTACATCACCACACCAATATATTATCCGAGTGACAAGCTGCACATAGGACATTCATATACAACCGTGGCTGCAGATGCGATCGCGAGATACAAGAGGCTCCGTGGCTATGACGTGATGTTCCTCACCGGAACAGACGAACATGGCCAGAAAATACAGCGCAAAGCCGAGGAGAAAGGCGTGACTCCGAAGCAGTATGTGGATGAAATAGTTGCCGGCATAAAAGAGCTCTGGAAACTGATGAAGATCACCAACGACAAGTTTATAAGGACGACCGACAAAGAGCATGAGGTCACCGTGCAGAAGATATTCAAAAAACTTTACGACCAGGGCGATATTTATAAAAGCGAATATGAAGGCTGGTACTGCACGCCGTGCGAATCATTCTGGACAGAAACGCAGCTGAAGGACGGCAAATGTCCCGACTGCGGCAGAGAAGTCGAGCTTACCAGGGAAGAGAGCTATTTCTTCAGGCTGTCAAAATACCAGGACAGGCTGATAAAGTATATAGAAGAGAACCCCGATTTCATCCAGCCCGTGTCGAGGCGCAACGAGATGCTTAACAACTTCCTGCTGCCGGGCCTGGAAGATCTCTGCGTATCGAGGACGACGTTCAACTGGGGCATCCCGGTGACATTTGACGAAAAGCATGTGGTCTATGTGTGGATAGACGCGCTTTCAAACTACATAACGGCGCTGGGCTACCTTTCGGATGACGATTCCGCCTACCGCAAATACTGGCCTGCGGATGTCCACCTGGTGGGCAAGGAGATAGTCAGGTTCCATACGATCATATGGCCGGCGATGCTGATGGCTCTCGGCGAGCCGCTGCCGAAGCAGGTGTTCGGCCATGGCTGGCTTCTGCTGGAAGGCGGCAAGATGTCCAAATCCAAGGGGAATGTGGTCGATCCGGTCATACTGATCAACAAGTACGGCCTGGATCCGATAAGGTATTTCCTCCTCAGGGAAGTCCCCTTCGGATCCGACGGCGTATTCTCCAACGAATCGCTGATCCAGAGGATCAATTCGGATCTTGCCAATGACCTCGGCAACCTCCTTAACAGGACTGTCGCCATGATAGAAAAATACTTCGGAGGCACCATACCTGGACAGAGGGAAGAAGGGGAATACGACAGCGACCTGAGGGACACTTTTGCAAAACTGCCGTATACGGTGGAGGAGCTTATGGACAAGTTCCAGTTCAGCACCGCGCTGGCAGAAATCTGGAAGGCCATATCGAGGGCGAATAAATACATCGATGAAACGATGCCATGGGTGCTGGCGAAATCCGAAGAAAGCAAACCACGCCTCGCCGCCGTCATGTACAACCTTGCAGAGAGCCTGAGGATCGTGTCTATCCTCATACAGCCGTTCATGCCCGAGACTCCGGCTAAGATGTGGGAACAGCTTGGTATTTCGGACAGCGCTGCTATCGCCTGGGACAGCGCTAAGCAGTGGGGCGGCTATCCTGCCGGCGCTGCGGTCCAAAAAGGCGAGGCACTTTTCCCGAGGATAGACATGAAAAAGGAACTCGAGGAACTTGAGACAATGTCGGCAAAAGGAAAGGAAAGCGCAGCAAGCGGCGGGCATGCACAAGGCGGACAGGATACTTCCGGAGACAGCGGCAAAGCTTCAGGTTCCGGTCAGGCCGAAGGCTGCAAGGCTGCAGGTGTCCGTAATGCCGCCGGAGCCGGCAAAGCTGATGACAAAAATACAGACGGAACGAGCGGCTTCATAACGATAGAAGATTTTGCGAAACTGGATCTCAGGGTGGCAAAAGTACTCGAGGCCGAAAAAATAGAAGGGTCGGACAAACTCCTGAAACTGAAACTGGAGCTTGGCAGCGAGACCAGGCAGGTCGTGTCCGGAATAGCAAAGCATTACACCCCTGAAAGCCTCATCGGCAAATCGGTCATACTTGTGGCAAACCTCAGGCCTGCCAGGCTGAGAGGCGTGGAGTCGCAGGGAATGATCCTCGCCGCATCGAATGATAATGGTCTGGTCGTCGCTACGCTTGACGGTGAAATAAGCAGTGGTTCAAAAGTTTCCTGAGTATTGCCTGGAACGGGGCTCCGGGGCCGTCCGGGCACCGCTGCGGACAGAGCGGTCCCAGGGTTGCCTGGCAGACATCAGGGACAATGGCTCCGTGATCGACTGAACACTGCAGGGAACAACGGATCGAAAGCCGCCTGAATACAGTTACAGGCGGCTTTGTTGCAGTGTCCGGGATAATAAGATATAATTAAGGCAAGTACCAGTGAGCTTACGCGAGGTTTCATATGTTGTTTGACACGCATGCACATCTGTATGACACACAGTTTGCCGGCGATCTCGACGAAGTGGTATCAAGGGCAAAGGAAAACGGGGTCGGATATATACTGACAGCGTCTGAAAATGTAGCCTCGTCAGTTGAAAATATTACGCTGACCCAGAAATACGACATTTTTTATGCCGCCGTCGGGATACATCCGCACAACGCGGTCAACCAGAACAACAGCATCATATCGGTACTGAAGGAATTCGCATCATATCCGAAAGTAGTTGCTATCGGCGAGATAGGTCTTGATTACTATTATGACAATTCACCACGTGATGTGCAAAAGACCTGGTTTGCAAAACAGATATCGCTTGCAGGGGAACTGAAGCTGCCTGTTATCGTCCATGACAGGGACGCCCATGAGGATACGCTCAATATACTCAAAAGCGAGGGCGCAAGGGATGTGGGCGGCGTCCTGCATTGTTTCAGCGGCAGCGTTGAAATGGCCAGAGAGGTCATGGAACTTGGATTCATGATTTCTATAGCCGGGCCGGCCACGTTCAGAAACGCAAGGAAACTGCCGGACGTGATAAGGTATGTTCCCGACGATATGCTGCTGATCGAGACGGATTCACCGTATCTGGCCCCGGAACCACACAGGGGCAGGAGGAACGAACCTGCGTACGTGAAGTTTGTGGCAGAAAAAATAGCCAAAATCAAAGGGAAACCTTTTGAGTACATCTGTGAAACCACTACAGCCAATGCGAAGAGACTGTTCGGCATCCCATAAAAATCGATCCGGTGGTGTGATATGAAAAAGTTTTTCCTCGTAATGATATTTGCCCTTCTGATCGCTGTATTTATCGCGTTCAATTACCTGTTGTGGGACAGGGAAAGCAAGCTGGCGGAGATTAAGAATCTCGAATCCGTCAATGCAAGCTACAGTGCCAGCATAAGCGTCCAAAAGAGGGAAATAGGCGCACTTGAAGACGAAGTAAAAAGCCTGGGCAATCAGATCGAGCAGTACAAGGCTGAAATCGACAGGCTGCAGAAGGAAAAAGAGCAGATGGCTGGCGAAAAGCTCCAGGAAGAAGCCGAACTCAGGGCAAAGATCGATCTTATAAACATACTGAAGGAAAATGCAGACATACAGCTCCTGTCCAAACCGGTCGTTTCGTGGGTCGAGGCACTGAACAACGGCAGTTTTGACGAAGCGTACGCCGTCGAGTTCGAAGGGGTGCCGCAGAAAGACAGGAACGTAAGCCTCAGCACTTATGTTGAGCAGATGGAATCCACTGTGCAGAAAATAGAGATCACCGAAGTAAGAGTGGACAGGTACAGGGGTTCCAGCAGCGGCGAGATCTATCTGGATGTAAAGCTGAATGTCAGGCTTGCGGAAAATGCGGACAAATCCGTTTCCCGCTTTGCCGAAGGCGAAAACGAGATATATGTAAAGCTGGACTATTCAAAAGAAAAAAAGGATTTCATCATATCTTCAATGAATATTTACTGATCGTGTCCCAATCGACATAAAAAGCCTCACATAATATTATCGGACTCATATAATGATACTGAATGTACCTAAACCGGAGGAATCATTATATGAAGGAAGATAGAAGGATGAAGGATATTTCCAAAGCTGTGCCCGGAGGCACGATGCCGTATGTCGGCCCCAAGCAGGATCTGAAGGCTGCGCCCGGGACGTCGCCTGCACAGACACTTCCGAAAGAATCCGCTGTTAAGGAAACTCCAAAAACATCACCCGAGAAGACTGTTTCCGGCGTTGTGCCTGAAAAGGCTGCTGTTGATGTCCTTCCGTCAAAGGCCGTATCCGGCATGCAGACGATGCAGGCAATGCCCGATACATTGCCGGCGCAATCGGTACAGGATAAAATGGCGGCACAGTCTGCGGAAGGCGGGGCGCTTTCGAATAAAATGCCGGTACAGCCCGGTCCTTTCGGAGCTATGCCTGTGATGCAGCAGATACCGATAATTTGCTGTCCATACCTTATGAACCTGCAATGCCCGATGATATATGGGACAAATCTTATGGGGATGAATGCGATGAACGGCGTGATGCCTTTCGGGGCGGGACCGGCTGCGGATGATATGATGCCGTATACCGGAGGATCAGCGCCGTCAATGACCGGCGGACCTATGACTGGAATACCGGGCAGCAACATGTATCCGCCGTATGGCATGGGCGCATTGCCTTCTGCGGGCAGTCAGTATTTCCCTATGAGCGGGATGGATTACTGATCGTCCGCCGTTTAATCTTTTGCCGGCCTGCACCCCTGGAGCTGTATGAATACAGCTCCTTTTGCATATGCAGGGCCGCCAGCACAAGACCACCGCACCGTCAGCATCTTTTAGCATATCTGAATTGCCTGCCCCTGGTATAAATCCGAAAAAGTATGTATATAATCATGTTTGCAGGAACATTATGGTAATAAATTTGACAAACGGACCGGATTGGAATAAAATAGCTTGCAGTCCTTTAGCAATATTTTTACAGGAGGTTTTTTTGGTTGTTGACACTTGTCAAAAGTTTTAAAAGGTTTTTTTCGCTGAAGAGGCACCTGCTGTTGCTTGTAGCCGCCGCAGTACTCTCGTCCGGCGCAGGGTACGGCGTTTTCTCCTGGCTTGAGAAGGATGTCATTATAAATGACAACGGCAGCGTCATCTCTTTCAGGACAATGAAAAATACCTTTGGAGAAGTACTGGATCAGCTCGGCATTGAAGTGGCAGAGTATGATTATATCAGTGCTTCGGCTGATACGAAACTGCAGGCGGCAAAATCCAATGAACTGTATATAAAAAGAGCAGTACCGGTTTATATCACAGCCGACAACAAGAGGACAGAGGTCATGACATACAGGGATACCGTGGAGGAGATGTTCGAGGACAGCCCTGTAAAGCCAGGAAGCAATGACAGGCTCGCAGGCGCTTCCATGGAAGACAGGATCACGAGCGGTATGGAACTGAGGATCATAAGGGTATCGGAGAGCTATGTAAGCGAGACTGAAGAAATACCTTATGTAGTGCACAGAAGGCCGAACAAAATGATGGATGAGGGAACCGAACGGGTATACCAGGAAGGCAGGGAAGGCGTACTGCAAAGGGTATACAAGGTAGTAAGCGAAGACGGGGTGCAAATCTCAAAGCAGCTGGTAAGCGAGACCATATTGCAGAATCCTGTAAACATGATAGTCGAGTATGGCACAGTGCTGAATTTCAGAACATCAAGAGGCGATGTGGTACGGTACAGCAAAGTCCTGGAGATGAAGGCTACAGCCTATACCGCTTCACTCAAGGACACTGGAAAAGCGCCGGGCCATCCGCTGTTTGGGATAACCGCCACGGGGATGAAAGCCAGAAAGGGAGTAATAGCGGTGGATCCCAAGGTAATACCGCTGTATACCAAGCTGTATGTCGAAATACTGGATAAAAACACGCCGGATTACGGATTCTGCATAGCAGGAGACGTGGGAAGCGCGATAAAAGGCAATAAGATCGACCTCTATTATGACTCGCAGGAGTACGTGGACCGTTTCGGCGTTAAAAAAGTCAGGGTATACATACTCAATGATCAATAGCAGCAGAAAGGAAAAGGCATGGAAGCAGATATCAGAGGCATCCTCAGGAAACTCAACATACGTCCGTCCAGGTCATTGGGCCAGAATTTCCTGACAGACGGCTGGGTGCTGCAAAAGATAGCAGAGGCTGCCGAACTTACGCCAAATGATACAGTGCTCGAGATTGGCCCCGGCCTCGGGAGCCTTACATCATATCTGGCCGAGGATGCGGGCTGTGTGGTGGCCGTGGAGATCGACAAACGGCTGGTGCAGGTACTGCACGACCTGCTCATCGGGTACCGCAACGTCCACATAATAAACGCCGATATACTCAGGCTGGACCTGAAGAAGGAGCTTGCGCCGTTCATGACTTCTCCCGACGGCACACCGCGTTCGCTGAAGGTCGTGGCGAACCTGCCGTACTATATAACGACGCCCGTTATAATGAAACTGCTCGAAGACGGTCTTGAAGCCGAGTGTATGGTTATCATGGTACAGAAGGAAGTTGCGGCCAGGATGATGGCAAAACCGGGAGGCAAGGACTATGGAGCACTCTCGGTGTCGGTAGGGTACTATTCCAGGCCGACGGCCATAATGGATGTGCCGCCGGACTGCTTTACACCCCGGCCGGGCGTCGATTCGACAGTCGTCAGGCTGGATCTGTACAAAACGCCGCCGGTCGAGCTAAAGGACAGGGACCTTTTCTTCAAGGTAGTAAAAGCGGCGTTTGGCCAGAGACGGAAAACCCTTCTGAATGCGTTGAGCAATGCCGGCTATATCGGTATAAGCAAGGACCAGGTCCGGTCTCTGCTGGAGAAGGTCGGCATAGAAGAAATGCAGCGTGGAGAGACTCTGTCGATACAGCAGTTCGCACGGCTGACCAATGAAATATTCGATCTGCTACACTGACACAATAAAAGCCCGGTCAAGCAAACCGGGCTTTATTGCTGTATATTGCGCGCGGACCTTATCTCAGCCTTTCAGCCTCTTTTCCAGGGCATCGAGCTGAGCGTACAGTTCCTTCGGCATCTTCGGACCGTATGATGCATAGTGTTCCCTGATCGATTCCACTTCTTTGAGCCATTCGTCCCTGTCGACCTTCAGCAGTTCCTTCATGGTCTCTTCTGAAATGTCGAGGCCGGTGGTATCGATGGCGTCAGGTGTAGGCATGTAACCGATAGGTGTTTCGACTGCCTTTCCTTCGCCGGCGACTCTCTCGACTATCCACTTGAGGACGCGGCTGTTGTCGCCGAATCCGGGCCACAGGAACTTGCCGTCATTATCTTTGCGGAACCAGTTGACGTAGAAGATCTTCGGGAGCTTGTCAGGAGCCGTCTTCGTGCCCATGTCGAGCCAGTGCTGCAGATAATCGCATACATGATAGCCTATGAAAGGCAGCATTGCGAACGGGTCGCGGCGCACCTTTCCGATATCCTTGGATATGGTCGCAGCAGTTATTTCTGAACCCATTATGGAACCCATGAATACACCGTGGTTCCAGTCAAAGCTCTCATGTACCAGTGGAACTGTGCTCGGACGGCGTCCTCCGACAAGT
>Ga0209720_1001204_pt1 | contig 22724 bp, 17 predicted proteins | sample AD_JPNMR3_MetaG_FD_184426 | JGI IMG/M metagenome (GOLD analysis project Ga0209720, IMG submission 184426) | Active sludge microbial communities of municipal wastewater-treating anaerobic digesters from Japan - AD_JPNMR3_MetaG (SPAdes) (version 2) | ecosystem: Engineered > Bioreactor > Anaerobic...
TTTTTGCTTTTGGCTTTCTATATCCCGATTATCCGTATGAGGGTGAAATCATTGCTGATTCTGAACAGGAAGCAAAAATCAGGATTTCCCTGAAAATTGATGCTCTTGACAAGAATTATGCTGGCTGGATTCTGCAAAAGGAATATACATTAAAAAAGGGAGACCCATTTGTATATGTGACTATCAGAATGCTCAATCATGGAAACGAAACAAAGAAGTTTGCCTTTCGTCCAAGCCATCTTGTCAACTTTGAAAATGAAACTGTATGGTACTTTATTCCAGATATTTCAGGCGTATTGAAAGATTATGACTTGCCTGTTGGTAGCGATGGACGGGGAAGTCACGGGCTTTTCACCATGTATCCCTCATCTTCCTGGTTGGGTTGTATTTCAGATAAAAGCCAGCGCGGACTTGCTTTTGAGTTTGACTGGAAATACCTCGATAGCATTGAAACCTGGATCAGTTCCCGCACAGGTTCAATTGCCCAGTGGTTTTACAGAATATTTACCCTTGGTCCAGGGCAATCGTGGGAAACAACTTATACGATTTTTCCTGTCGAAAAACTCATCAGCATTGATGGGGTTTCATCAGGTATCGTTGGTTCGTTAAGTCTCGGGAAAAATGTAATGGTTGGGAAACCTGTTGCACGGGATGAACTGAAGCCAGGAGACAACATTCCGGTGAAACTTTCAATTTACAGTCCTGCTGACAGGAAAATTCAGTACAGGATTTTATCAAAATCGTCAGGGATTACCAGTGTGCTCAAACAGGGAGAACTGGAAATTTCCGGGTTCTCTACTGCAGAAACAGAGGTTGACTGGACTGTTCCATCAGGTGATTTACTGGCTGTCATCAGTGCACAAATAATGGATAAAGGGAAACAGGTATTACTTCTTGAACAGCCGGTTGAAATTGGTAGAAATATTGAACCGTACAAAGCAAGGATGCCAATTGAAAAGCAATCAGGAGAAAGCGCAGGATTTGTTCATGGTAGGCCGCCTGTTCCAGAAGAGGTGAAGAAAATAGACACCAGGTTTGTTTCCCCCCATGAGAAGTGGGCAAAACCTTATGCCGGTGGAACCACCAGAATGCTCTTTATTTACCGTAACCATGTTCTTGTTCACCTTCGGGAGATCATCCAGCGCGGAGATTTTGATGTATCCCTGCTCGCCACAACTTATGAAAAGCCCTATGAACAGATGAGGGAAATACCTTCAAGGATAAAGGAATTCAATCCTGATGTAATGTTTTTTGGGGCATTTGATTGGAAATCAGGATTCCCACCAGGAGTGATTGATATCATTAAAAATTGGGTGTACCGCGGCGGAGGACTTGTTGTGGATGCTGATTTCTCAAATGATGCCTTCTTACCTTTAATAGAATTTGTGAACGAAGGAAAAAAAGTAAAGCCGGATGGATTTTTATCAAGTTCTCCTTTTCCATTGCCAGAGACGAAATGTTATGAAATAGGCGCTGGCAGAATAGTAATTCTCAAAGGTGGTGTTTTTACAAAGGGTGACATGTTGCCTATTGGAGAATGGAGACCAAACCCGTGGATACCTGGCTGGGAGTACAATTATCCATACCTGATTTCTGCGATTTTATGGGCTGCTGGTAAAGAAATGCAGGTAAGATTCAGTCCCATAAAATCAGAAAAAGACACATTTTTCGTTAATTGCAGCGGTAAGAAAATGAAAGGTAAAGTTAATGCCATTGTGGAGATAAGAAACCAATATTACTCTCTTTACTCATCATCTCATCATACTGTTTTACTTTCGGATTCTGAAGCCATCATTCCAGTTGCAAGAATGACAGATCTTCAGGAGGGTCTTTCAGTTTTCAAGATTGTGGTATCAGATACGAAAGGCAGAGTTATTGGCTGGACATCAGGAAAACTGGAAAAACCCGCCACAATAAAAGCTGAAATTGTTTGCGATCATCCGAATAACACCTATTTCAGGAAAGAACAAGTAAAAATTACCGTGAATATGAGTGGGCTGGGGTCTGAAAAAAAGGATATAGAAGGAATATTAACTATTAGTGATGCCTGGAATAGAACTATCTGGAAAAGTGATATCCGTGGGGCAGAAATACTTACGTTGTGTCCTGACATGTCTCTTGTACTTGATACATGGCACCAGATAATATTGCGAGTGTGCAGAAATGAAAAAACTGTAGCTGAACAGAGGCAACTTCTTTTTATTTTCCCGGATAAGAACATTCCTGATGATGACTTTTCAGTTGGTTGCTGGGGACATCCTTATGGTAATCCATCAGGCGCTGTGGTCACAACCCGTTCAGCAGTGGAAAATGGCATTGATTATTTTTACAGTTACGGCGGAGAATTGGCGCGGGACCATATCTACCGCAACCATGGGCATATTTATGGACCACCGAGAGTAAGCGACAGTCTTTTTACAGGTTTACGAATCAAATCGAGAGACCCTATAACGCTTGTAATGACACCTTCTCTTTATCCTTCTATGTCTGAATGGGAAAAGGTAAAAAAGGATGTGATGGCAAGGACTGCTGATTTTGGAAAAAATTTAGGTGCGAATGTGATGATGCTTGATGATGAAAGAGACCTTAAGGGTGACTACGACTGGTCAGAAACCACGCTCGCTCATTTTCCTGAATGGCTGAAGAAAGAATACGGAACGATTTCAAATCTCAACAGGGTATGGAACAGGGGTTATCGCTCATTTGAAGAGGTTCGGCCTGAAAGGAAAGAAAACTTAAATGAAGAAAATCTTGCTCCTTACATCGACTTTCGCAAGTACATCGGATGGATTGTTGAGGAATTTTATACCAGGCAGCCCCTATTATGGGTTCAAGAGGCAAACCCATATGCGGCAATTGGAATGCATGGCATCTATACGACATCATCTTCGCGACCATGGGATATGTCAAAAGTTATTCCATTGTTATCAATCACTGGAAGATATGATGGAATTCTTGAAGAATGGTTCAGAGGAATGGGGAAAAATTGCATACATGGTCAATACACAGGATATGATATGCTCGAAAACCTATCATATGACAACAGGATAACGCCGTGGAAAAACCTGTTTCATGGTTCCAGATGGATTTTATATTATCAGATGCGAAATCTGGTTGCTCCAGGCGGAATTTTTCAGTCAATAATAAACTATGATGGAACTGTCAGGGAAATTTATAGAAACCTGTACAGGGATGAACTCAGTGAAATTAAACAGGGTATCGGAAAACTGGTTTTAAACGCAAAGCCTGTTACGGATGGCATTATTTTTACGTATTCCTATACAAGCTGTCTTTTTAACAGGCACACTTCCTCTTATTTTTCTACCAAGACACTTGTTCAGGATCTCGGTTACCAGCACGACCTGATTTCTTATGCTCAACTTGAAAATTATCAAATTCCTTTTTCTACCAGAATACTGTTTCTTGCAGATTGCATCAGTATGTCTGAATCTGAAATTGAATCTGTGAAGAAGTTTGTTTCTTCTGGCGGCATAGTGATAGCAGATGCTCAAACTGCCATTTACAACCAGCATGGAGTGAAGTACAGGTTTTCACCGATTGATGAGATTTTTGGCGTCAACCGTTCAAACATCAGGTATGCACCTGAGAAAAAAACAGTAGTGCTTGGTTCTGAAAAGTTATCGTTGTGGGTTGCTGAAACAGGTATAAAACTTCTTCCCTCCGCAATTTCTAAAGGCACAACACAGGATGGGCAACCTGTTATCATTACAAATTCTTACGGTAAAGGACAGGCGGTTTATCTTAATATGTACATGGTGCCTTATGCAGAGCTTGCTGCTAAAGGTGCAGCGGGAGAGATTGTTGTTGAACAACCAGGGGCAAAGGAAATAGAAATCAGTTATCAGAGAATTATCAGACATGTTCTTGAAGATTTTTGCAAAATTAAACCAATGGTTAATATATCGCCAGAGACATGCTTCAAAGAAGTTTTTCTGTTCACAGGGAAACAGGGTGAAACGTTTCTTGTTGGAATTTTGCCATCTCCAAGGTTGCAGAAGAAAACAAAAATATCCATTTCTTTACCAGCCATTTCTAACGTAATGACCATGTATGATGTGCGCGAGAACAAACAATCTACCAGCAGAAAAAAGTTTGAGTATTTTTTAAATCCTGACAGAGCTGGCTTGCTGGCTTTCACTCCATATTCAGTAAAGAAAATTGTTATCAATGGTCCCAAACGCTGCTGGCAGGGTGGCATATTTGAGTTTGATGGTAAAATCGTAACATCCTCAGGCATTGCCGACGGACATGTAATCAGGATTCAGGTTTTTGACAGTCGTAACAAAGAAATTTCATTCTGGTCGCGCACAATATGCGCGGATGGAAACACCTTCAAGTTTTCGTTATCCGTAGATCATTCAATGGAACCCATCTGGTATAAACTGGTTGCCACAGACATAATATCAGGCACCAAAGGTACTGCGATATTCAGGATTTTACATAAGAAATGATAAAAATTTTTTCATCCGATAGACAATCTTTTGCAGGAGAAGACATCCTTTTGCGATCTGGTCTTGCTATTATACCAGAAGATACTGAGTTATTGCCATGCGCAACGTATTTGATTGAATGTTTGAAAAAAATGGGCTTTCCATATGCAAGATTATCCAGCAAAGGTACAGGCGATAGAATCATTTTGTCTCTATCGCGGTCAATGAATGAAACGTTTCAGGTTTCCTTAAAGACAGGTTCCAGCGATATCGCGTTTGAAATTTCAGGAAATAATCTGGCTTCATGTTATTATGGAGTATATGCCTTTCTGCGGCATACAAAAGTGAATGGCAAAGTTTTGATGACACGACTTAAATTATACCGGGGTGCCACCAAAAATCCTCACCGCAATTTGATTATTTCCCTGTCATGGATGGAAAACTTGATTGAATTTCCGTTTTATAGTTTTGCAAAGTGGAAGAACTTTATTGAATTTGTTTCAGAACTTAGATTTCATCGCATAGATTTTATGCAGTGGGGCTGCACCATTGCTGAACCACCAGACACAGAAACAAAAACTGATGATGAATGGGAAATGTGGCAGGATGGTCCAAGGAGAAAAGGTGACTGGCCAATTCCTGAATCTTACCGTGGACTGAAATATCAGGAAGGTGGATGGAGAAATCGCTGTGTTTTTGAACCATGGTTGTTTCCAATTTCTGGAAAGACAATCAAGAACTCATCATTGTTTAGCGTTTGTTATCCGCCTGAAACAACAATACCTTTGTGCAGATGGGATACTGGTAAACAAAAACTTGTTCACAGATTATGGCGACCACCCTTTATTAAAGATAAAAAGTTGTTCAGGAAAATTACGGGTCTTATTCATGACCATGGAATGAGAACAGGACTTTTCACAACTCCGCGTGTTCCGTGTGTGAAAGATGAGAAAAACTTTGAATCATACTGGAAACAGGTGATTGACTTTTTCACCAGTCAGGGAATTGATGATTTTCTTTTTGAAACAGAAGAAGGACCTGCATCTTTTGAACATCATAGAAATTGTAAATTGTGTCAGACAGCATTCGGCGACATTTTTACAGGTTATACAAGGAAAATTGCCAGGCAGACGCGCATTCTTGGTGAACTGATCAGAAAAAAAAGCAAAAATTCAAAAGTGGGCTGGATTCTTCATGTCCCATTGCACGCTGGTTATGGAAATCCTCCGGAAAGAAGAAAATGGCTTGAAAATCCAAACAATTACATTGAAAATCTGCATATTTTTAAGGACAATGCTCCAGAAGATTTTACGCTTGATTATGTTCCGTTCCCTGGAGAAAAAAATATCACGCACGAGTTTCTTCCCCGAATTTATTTTGATGTGTTTGGGAAAAATCGCATCAGACCTACAGGATATACTCATGCCTGGGGTCCAGCCAGAACGTTTCTCGGGCTGGAAGTTTATTACACTGGTATTGCACGTTCCCTGTGGAGATATTGTCCCTCAAAAGAAGTATGGCGCAGAGACGAACTTTCAAAAAAAGATATAACAGCGCTATCTCTGAAAATCTATGGTTCAAAAGAAGCAATGCCTGATCTCGCAAGATACAGCATCAATAATCGCCGCAATCTTTATGACGAAAAAAGTGCGGTTTGTCCACTTGTCTGGGACAGAGGGTGCTTTGCCATCAGAGAGCAGGTATTGAAAAAAATGTTTGTTAATGCTCTGACAAAAAAACAGACAAGTTATCTTCCGTATCCCCGCAATCATTATAAAAAGGCATTAACAGGTGTAATCAAGGCAGAAAAAAGGTTGAACAGTGTGAAAATTTCTTCTTCCTGGTTTGTTTCTGACTGGAATTTTGATGAAGGATTTTCAGAAAGATTTGCTCTGGTAAAGGCATCCCGCTGGATTCTTGAGTTTCTTCTGGTTTATGATAGTATGCTGGTAAAAATGACAAATCAGAAAAAGATGGATAGAGCATACATTAACAAACTGTTAACACTGGGTCGGCGTATTAATGATGCAGCAACATCAGGACACAGGTCCAGTTGGTGGCCAGGTAGTTCAAGGCTTGGTGGCATTTACGATTATTACGCGTTTGTCAGGTTTCTATTGAATAGAAAAGAAATAAGTTTTGCTAAAGGCAGGAAATAGTAATGAATTATCTTGGAGTTGCATCAGGAAGTCCACCATCAACAGGAATGGTCGCGCCTGTAGTTGGCGTCTGACGGGACGTAAAAAACAGTACTGCATTTGCCACATGGTCTGCTGTAATGTTCGCTTTCAAAAGATTTCTGTTTCTATAATATTCTTCCAGTCCCTTTTCATCAAGACCCCTTGCCTTCATTCTGTCAGGTCCTATTTTTTCCCACAGTCCTGATTTTCTTTCTCCATCAGAAAACACAGCATCAGGTGCCACCATATTTACCCTCACCCCCAACGGTGCAAATTCAAGACTTGCTATTCGGGCAAGTTGATGGGCTGCTGCCTTTGTTGCGCTGTACGCTCCAAACAAAGCACCTGGAGCAAATACATTTTTTGTTGAAATCAGTATAATGTCACCGCCTGTTTTCTGGTTTTCAAAATGCTTTGCGAGTTCTTTTAATACAAGAAGTGTGCCCTCTATGTTTACCTTTTCAAGTTTTTGAAATTCCTTGATGTCCATATCCTTTAACGAAGAAACATGCGCGATGCCCGCATTAATCACTGCAATATCAAGACAACCAAAAATTTCGACAATTTTTTGTATTCCTGCTGAAACGTTTTCACAATCAGTTACATCCATCGGAATTCCTGCAATTTTTGTTCCGAAGATTTCCTGAAATTCTTTAACAAAATTATCCAGTTTTTCACCTTGCAGGTCTGTTGCTGCCACCCGGCAGTTTGATTTGAGTAATCCCCTGCATATTCCTGCACCAATCGCGCCAGCAGCACCAGTAACCATTGCGACCCTGTTTTTCAGGTCGTATGTGCATTCAGGTTCAGGTTTCATGAATGAGCCCTTTTGTCTTACCTTTTTTCAATATGTTAACAAAATATCGTGCATTGTCTTCAGGGTCTTTACCATCAAAAATTGCGCTTCCTGCAACAACGATATCAGGCGCCATTTGAGCAATATCATGGATATTTTCTTTTGTAACTCCTCCATCTATGCACAGAAGTATATCCCTCTCTGATTCATTGATGAGTGAAATTGCCTGCTCCACCTTTTTTGCTGTTGTTTTGATGAAGGATTGTCCCTGCCACCCAGGATTTACAGCAAGAATAGTAATCATATCAACCACATCAAGAATGTTTTTGATGGAATCAACAGGAGTGCCTGGATTGATTGCCACACCCGCAATAATTTCTCTGTCAGCAGAATTAACATTTTTCAGTTTTTTTATTGCCTGGATAAGTGAATGAATATGTGCTGGGTATGATTCAAGATGCACTGTGATCATATCAGCACCTGCTTCTGCAAACAGGGAAATTTTACTTGCTGGATTTTCAATCATTAAATGGACATCTTTGAGGTATTTAGTTTGTGCCTGTTTTATGAAAGAAGGACCAGCAGTCATCATCGGACAGAATACGCCATCCATTACATCAAAATGCAACATTTCAACCCCTGACCCGTCAAGTTTTTCAATCTCTGCTGCAAGATGCATCATATCTGCCGCAAAAGCTCCGACGCTCAACATTGGTGTTAATGATCTGATATAATGATGAAAAGATGTTGTCATTTTGTCATCCTTTGTTTTTTTGTGCAATTTTTCCCCTGTAATATTCATATGCTTCTTGTGGTTTTACATTTTTATGTACAACCATCCTGACTGCCTGTATCATTGCCACAGGGTTTTCTGCCTGAAAGATGTTTCTTCCCATATCAACCCCAGATGCTCCCTGCTGAATTGCATTATAAGCCATTTTCAAAGCATCAGGTTCAGGTATTTTTTTACCACCCGCTATTACTATTGGTACAGGGCATGACGCAGTGACTGTATCAAAATCTGGCTCAACATAGTAAGTTTTCACGTAGTTCGCCCCGAGTTCTGCACAAACCCTGCAGGCAAGTCGCATGTATCTGGCATCCCTTACAAGTTCTTTACCTACAGCAGTGACACCGAGTACACCAATTCCATACCTCTGCCCCATATCCACCAGTTTTGTCATATTATGGACTGATTGTGTTTCATATTCTCCGCCAATAAAAACCTGCACAGCAACTGCCGCAGCATTCAATCTGATGGCATCTTCAATGTCCATTGCAATCTGTTCATTTGAAAGTTCCTTCAGCACAGTTGGACCGCCGCTGGCTCTTACAACGATACCATTGGGATATGTTGGTGGTATGATTGAACGCAGTATGCCTCGCGTAAGCATCAATGTATCGGAATACTGAAGGAGCGGAACTATTGTGACATCAATTCTTTCAAGCCCTGTTGTAGGACCCTGAAAATATCCATGGTCTATTGCAAGCATCACGGTTTTTTCTGTAGCCGGGTTGAAGATTTTTGAAAGGCGGTTTTTCGTTCCCCAGTCAAAATTATTGCAACCCTTGAGGAAAAAAGCCCTGTTTTTTTGTGTTATTTCAGGGAAGAAATTTTTTTCTTTCCTTTCATCGGCTTCAGGCATGGTATCCTCCTTTTTTGGTGATGAGGATTGGCTTTAAGCGATTTCATTATATAACAGATGCACAGCAGGTGCAAACATTGACCAGGTCAAAGTCCTATGGTATGATATTAATCAAAAAATCCAACAGGACACCATTTCATGAAAGAAATCCTTCAACAAATCATTGAGAAGGAAAAAGAAGCCAGACAACAATTAGAATCAGCACAGAAAAAGGCGCAACAAATAATTGCTGATGCCGAAAAAAAGGCGGCTGAGATTACACAGCAGGCACAAGACGCTGCGTCAAAAATGGCGTCAGAAATGATAAAAAAAGCGCAGCAGGAAATACAGGATACAAGAGACCAGATTATTGGCAGGGAACAAGAGAAACAACAGCAAATAAGAAAAAACTGGCAGCCACTTATAGAATCCACTGCTTTGAGGGTATTTCAGAAAATTATTGACATAGGGCATCTTACAGGAAAACTCTTTGAATGATATGAAACAAATTTCTCGATATTCTTATCCGAACACACGAATCAGGGCAATGTTATCCACATTGCTTGATGAGGAATTTTTTGTGCGTGCACAGCGCGCCGGATTTCAGGAATTCATTGGAATGCTTGATAAAACCCTCTACGGTGGTATCATCCAGAAGGTCAGAAATGGAATAAGTCCTGAAAATTTTGAACTCGCCTGCAGGGATTTTGACAGCCAGAGTATAAAAAAAATCTCTGCGTTTTTTACAGGAAAGAATGAAAAACAGCTGATCCTTTCTCTTGCAGAAAGATACTGGTTTGACCGGTTGAAGTTTGCATTAAGAATGTGGTTCAAGAAACAAATGCCCGAAGGAGAAAATCTTACAGAAGAATTCTCCTCTATTTTGACAGCAAAAACAATTGATGATGTGATAAAAACGATTCAGAATAAGGAATACGCACGGACAATTGAAGAAGCAAAAGATAATTTTGAAAAAACAGGTTCACTATATGTTGTTGAGATGTCTCTGGACAGACAGTATTTTCTAAAATTGCAAAATGCAGTTGAGCATCTATCTGAAACAGACAAAAAAATCACCAGAACAATTATTGGGGCAGAAATAGACAGAGAAAATCTTTCCTGGCTTGCAAGAATAAGATTGTATTACGCAGGAAAACTTGATTTGGAAAAGGTCTATTTTATCCCTGGCGGGCAGCATTTTTCAGAGAAAAATCTGAAAGATTTGATGAAACAGGACTCGTCGCAAAGATTTTTCAATATACCCGCTCAATATCTTGAATTAATTGAAACATTGCCAGAGAAAATCTCAGAGATGGACAGTATGCTTGAAAGTATTATTATCCAGGAAATAAGAAAAGCACTTATTTCAAACCCTTTTACAGCTGGTATTCCGCTTGGTTATATTTTTCTGAAACAAAGAGAAACAAAACGTATTATCAGTTTGTTTGTTAGTAAATATTTTGAAACACGGACGTATCAATAGGATTTCTTATGCTACCAGAAAAACTTGTGCTTTTAACAGCGATAGTAAGAAGACATAAAGCCAGTTCAGTGCTGGCAAAACTTATGAGCACAGGATTTTTTCATCCGGTGGATGCTGCAGGTTTATCAGGAAGTACTGAAAATATCCAGCCATTGAAACAGGGGTTTGAATCAGCAAGATGGAAGGAAATTATTAGCAGGTATCACTATATTACGCAGCAAACTCATTTTGTTCCTTCTTATTCAGATGTACCTGCTTCTTATATTGAAGCAGAGACATCCCTTCAGGAGATACAGGAAAACCTGAATGGTTTTTTTGAAAAAAAGGAGGAAATTTTAAAGGAAATTTCTCGTTTGCAGCCACTGATTGAGAAGAACCCTATTTATTTGCCTGTTCCAACTGCGGAAAATTTTACTTTTATCCACTCAGAAATAGGGGAGATTTTTCCTGATAAATCGATGGTTCTGGAAACATTGCTTTCTGGCATTCCCCACGTTGTTATACCTGGTGAAATAAGAAATAATCGACTGATTATCGGTATTATAATACTTAAAAAAGATATTGCAACATTTGAAAGGGTGAAAAAAGAAATAGACTGGTCGTCCATATCATCTGATATTTCAATTACTGATATCCCTGTTGAACAATACAGGAAAAAAATTGAAGAATTGAAAGCAGAACTTATGATTGTTGATTCTCGAATACAGGAAATTGTTCAAAAATACGCAGGTGTATTATCAAAAATATCTGTATCCATTGAAATATATGAAAAACTTGTTCAAACAAAAAAACTTACTGTAATGACAAATATGACAATGTTTTTATCTGGCTGGATACCTGAAAAAGAATCTCAATCAGTATCTGAACTAATTCAAAAGACAGACCCTGTATGTTACTGCCAGTTTATCCCGGCAGAAGAATCCGGTATACCGCAGGAAGAGATTCCTGTAAACATCAAGCATAATAAATTTCTGAAACCATTTGAATTGATTGTTCAAACATATGGTATCCCGAGATATGGATATCTTGACCCAACACTTTTTGTGGCAATGTCATTTCTTTTGATGTTTGGAGCGATGTTTGGAGATATAGGGCATGGTGCGGTTTTTGTAATGCTCGGAATTTTGTTTCTGTGGAGATTTAAATCAGCAATGCAACAGGCAGGTTACCTCATGGTTTATGTGGGCATATCTTCAATGATATTTGGATTGTTATACGGAAGTGTGTTCGGAATAGAGTTTCATCCACTCTGGATAAATCCTATGAAAAATGTATCAATACTTTTCCGTTCCTGTATCATGTTTGGAATAATCATTTTGACAGCAGGAATTGTTTTGAATATCATAAATAACGCAATTAATAGAAAAAGAGACGCAGTATTATTTGACAAGGCAGGCCTGTTTTCAGGGGTGATTTTCTGGGCAGGGGCTGCTCTCGCAGCCGCTTATATTACAAAGGCAGAGGGCGTGATCTTAAAGATTCTTGCCTCTCTGCTTGTAACTGGAATAGTTGCGATTTTCTTAAAATCTTTGTTTGATGCCATTAAACACAGGGAAGGGGTTTTTGTGGGGTTTATTGAAGGCGTGCTTCATATTTTTGAGATTATGATGGGATATCTTGCAAACACTGTTTCTTTTATACGTATTTCAGCATTTACTCTTAACCATTTCAGTTTTTTTATTACAATATTTGCGATTTCGGATATGATAAGAAAAGCTGGTGCTGGTTGGCTAAGCTGGATTGCTATTGTGCTGGGTAATATTTTTGTGATTCTTCTTGAGGGACTTGTGGTGTTAATACAGTCGCTTCGTCTGAATTACTACGAGTTTTTTTCAAGATTTTTTGTCACAGGAAAATACATTTATCAACCAGTAGTTTTGAAAGGAATGATTGAGAAGGTTGATGAATATTTAGCGTAAAGGAGGATTTTATGAAATTGTTTGAAAGAATGTTTGGAAATTTTGTAAGGGTCAGTGTATTGTTGTTTATTTTAATGACTGGCTATGTATGGGCGCAAACAGCGACTCCAGACACTGCTAATGCGGGCAGAGCATTTTATGCAGCAGCGATATCAACAGGATTGGCAGCTCTTGCAGCTGGAATAGCGGTTGCCTACGTGGGAACTGCTGCTGTTGGCGCTCTTGCAGAAAAACCAGAGTTGACAGGCCGTGTGTTAATTTTTGTGGGACTTGCAGAAGGAATCGCTATTTACGGTCTTATTATATCAATTATTATTCTTGGAAAGGTTCAGTGATTTATGAAACATTACTGCATTGCGGATTACAAAAGCGCTACGGCTTTCAGATTATTAAACATACCAACATATGAAGCGAATGCTGCAAATCAGGCGTTGAAAGTGTTTCATGATATAGTCAAAATGGAGGATGCAGGAATTATTCTCATTACAGATAGTGTAGCGAACATGATTCGGCAGGAACTGGTAAGATTTACAGCCAAAAATACAATACCTATCGTCCTGGAAATACCTTCATATGAAGGCGCAGTTTCAGGAATTGGAAAAGAACATGAATAAAACACCTGATGAAAAAGATATCGATGGGCTGATTTCAGAAATAGAAAAATCAACAAGAGCACAGATTGATGAGATTATTCAACAGGCAAGTTCCAGAGCAGAACAATTGGTTAAGGATGCCACGCAGAAGGCACAGGAGTTATTGAATCTGGAAAAAGAAAAAATAGAGCAATTGATATCAACAATGAAACAGCGCGGGGATGCTGCGACAAAATTAGAATTAAAAAAAATGCATCTTCAGTTGAAAAAGGAATTTGCGGATAATGTTCTGGGAAAAGTCAGAGAAATGGCGTTGGCCTTCAGAGAGAGTCATGAATATAAATCTTTTCTGAAAAAGGCGATTCTTGAAGGAATTGAGGTTGTAGGAGCAACAGAAGTGCTTATTAAATTTTCATCTATTGATATAAATTATTTCAACACTGATTTTGAAAAAGAAATTCTGGAAACCTGTACCAGGGACCTTAAAAAAACAGTTTCAATCAAGTTTGTTAAGGATAATTTTCAGGATACTGGAATCATTGCCTGTTCAATGGATGGTTTCATTGTGTATGATAATACATTTTCTGCAAGGTTGCAGAGAGCGTATGATTCAATATATTATGAAATTCTTGGAGAAGAAATTTAATGGCTGAAATTATTGGGAAAATTGTCAGGATAAACGGACCTGTGGTTCAGATACGATGTGATAAAAGCATTAAGATGCTTGATATGGTCGAGATTGGTGAAGAAAAACTTGTTGGAGAAGTGGTAAGATTGAAAGAAAATATCGCCCATGCACAGGTATATGAAGATACAACATCATTGAAAGCAGGAGACCCTGTTTACTCTGATCACATGCCACTATCCCTTGAACTCGGGCCAGGTCTCATTGGAAATATCTTTGATGGTATTCAGCGGCCACTTGAAATGATAAAAAAACAGGAAGGAGATTTCATCTCAAGAGGACTACACGTTCAGGCACTGGATAGGGATAAAAAATGGCATTTTGTGCCACTGAAGAAAACTGGAGACAGGGTGAATGCTGGAAGTATTATAGGAGAAGTTCAGGAATCAAGTTTAATAAAACATAAAATTATGGTTCCTCCAAATCTATCTTCTGGCATATTAAATTCAATTGCAGACGAAGGTGACTACACTGTTGATGACATCATTGCTGAACTTGATATTGATGGACAGATTCAACCATTACGGATGTTCCACAAGTGGGCTGTTAGAAAACCAAGGCCGTATAAACAAAAAATACCTGCAGACAAGCCATTGATTACCGGCCAGAGGGTTATAGATACATTGTTTCCTGTGGCAAAAGGTGGTTGTGTGGCTGTGCCTGGGGGATTTGGAACAGGTAAAACTGTTGTTCAACATCAGCTGGCAAAATGGTCTGACGCTGATGTGGTTGTTTTTGTTGGTTGTGGTGAGAGGGGAAATGAGATGACAGATGTGCTTGCCAATTTTACAAAACTTATTGATCCCAGGACAGGAAAACTTCTTCTTGAAAGAACGGTTTTTGTCGCCAATACTTCAAACATGCCTGTTGCAGCAAGAGAGGCAAGCATTTATACAGGAATTACCATTGCTGAATATTTCAGGGATATGGGATACGATGTGGCATTGATGGCTGACTCAACATCACGTTGGGCAGAGGCATTGAGGGAGCTTTCTGGAAGAATGGAAGAAATACCGCTGGAAGAAGGTTTTCCTGCGTATCTTCCAGTGAGACTTGCTGAATTTTATGAAAGGGCAGGCAAAGTTGTGACCCCTGGAGAGCAAAATGGTTCAATCACAGTAATTGCCTCTGTTTCTCCACCTGGTGGGGATTTTTCAGAACCAGTCACATCCCATACAAAACGTTTCATTCGTTGTTTCTGGGCTCTTGATAGAGACCTTGCTTACTCTCGCCATTATCCTGCCATAAGCTGGATTGATAGTTATTCAGAATACGTGGATGATGTGAAACTCTGGTGGGATGTTCATATAGACGGAAAATGGCCTGAATACAGGTATGCGATACTGGACCTGTTGCAGAAAGAACAACGGTTGCAGCAGATTGTGAAACTTATTGGCGCAGATGTTCTTCCGAATACACAAAAACTGATACTTGAAACATGCTCGCTTTTCAAAAATGCTTTCCTTCAGCAGAGTGCTTTTGACGAGGTTGATACATACTGTTCTCCGAAAAAACAATTTTTAATGTTTAAAGCAATCATAATGTTCCATAGAAAAAGCGAGGAATTGATAAAAGAAGGGTTTGAAATTGTGGAAATAAGAGAAAACCCTGTTTATCATAATCTTGTAAGGATGAAAACAAGATATAAAGAAGATAACCTTGAACAACTTGAAAAGTTTGTAAATTCTATTGAGGAACAACTTCAGCAATTGAAAAAATGAACATGAACAAACTTCGTCAGTATACCGGGCTTGAAGAAATTGTCGGACAATTGTTTGTGATAAGGAATATCCACAATGCTGGATATAATGAAATTGTTGAGATTACAGAAGAAAATGGAAACATAAGAATAGGATTGACTCTGGAAGTTGGAGAGGGTTATGCTGTGGTTCAGGTGCTTGGTGGAACATCCGGTATGTCGCTGAAAAATTGCAGGGTAAGGTTTAAGGGAAAACCTCTGGAATTTGGTGTTTCTCTTGATATGCTCGGCAGGATTTTTGATGGGCTCGGGAACCCCATTGATGGATTGCCTGCCCCTGTTGCCGAAGAAACGATGAATGTCAATGGTATGGCAATCAACCCTTATGCCAGGGATTATCCGGAAAACATCATAGAAACAGGAATTTCAGCCATTGATGTCATGAATACACTTGTAAGGGGGCAGAAACTTCCATTTTTTTCTGGTAGCGGGCTACCCCATGACCTGGTTGCTGCGCAGATAGTAAGACAGGCAAGGGCAGAAGGTGAAGGATTCTGTGTCGTGTTTGCAGGAATGGGTGTTAAATACGATACCGCTCGATTTTTCATTAAAAGTTTTGAGGAAACAGGAGTTCTTGATAATGTGATTATGTTTCTTTCTCTTGCTGACAGTCCTTCACTTAGCAGATTGATGACTCCCAGATTTGCTCTCACTGCAGCAGAATTTCTTGCTTTCAAAAAAGATATGCATGTGCTTGTGGTATTGACAGATATGTCAAACTATTGCGAAGCACTGAGAGAACTTTCAACAATGAGGGGTGAGATACCGGCAAGAAAAGGATATCCGGGCTATCTGTACAGCGATCTTGCAAGCATTTATGAACGAGCTGGAAGAATAAAAAACAAAAAGGGCTCAATCACGCAGATACCAATTCTTACAATGCCAAATGATGATATTACTCATCCTATCCCGGACCTCACAGGTTATATTACAGAAGGTCAAATTGTTATTGACAGAGAACTGCATGCAAAAGGAATCTATCCGCCAATATCTGTACTTCCATCGTTATCCAGATTAATGAAAGATAATATCGGTCTGAACAAGACCCGTGATGACCATCCGGCACTTGCTTCTCAGTTGTTTGCGTCATACGCAAAAACAAAGGATATTCAGGCAATTGCCTCGATTGTTGGAGAAGAAGAACTTTCATCCCTTGACCACCTTTATCTGAATTTCGGACAGGTATTTGAGACAAAATTCGTGAATCAGGGGTATAATGAAAGGAGAACCCTTGAAGAAAGTTTAGAAAAAGGGTGGGACATTATATCAATTCTTCCTGAAGAAGAATTGGTGAGAATAAGTGAGGAGCAGATTAAAAAACATTATAGAGAAAAGAGATGATTAGAATACCAGCGACAAAAACAAATCTTTTCAAAGCGAAAAGAACCCTTTCTCTATGCAAAGAAGGGCATCAGTTACTTGACGAAAAGAGAAAGATACTTTTGATGGAAATATCCAGAATGACAGAACAGGTTGAAACGCTTGAAAAAGATGTTCTTGATACGCTCGTTAGTGCCTATAAAGCAGTCGGCAGGGCAATTTTTGCCATCGGGAAAACACAATTTGAGAGTTTTGCGACAGGTGTTAACATAAAGACAGAACTGACTATGGTAGAAAAAAAATTAATGGGGGTCAGAATACCGTCCATTTCTTTACAATTAAAGGAAAATTTACCGTTTTTTAGCCCTGTGGGTGGACATTATTATATTGATGAAGCCATTGTTTTAATGAAACAGGCAATACAGAGTATAACAGAACTTGCTGAAAAGAAAACTGCCCTTATACGTCTTGAAAGAGAATTTCAGAAAACAACAAAAAAGGTGAATGCACTTGAAAAAATTCATATACCGTATTATGGTGAGGTTGTAAGGTTTATTTCTGACCGGCTTGACGAAGAATCAAGAGAAGCGTTTGCCACCTTAAAAGAAATAAAGAAAAAACTTGCTTCAAGGGGAGTATAGATGCTGACGATTAGACATATCATCGTGGCGTGCGCAGTAGATAGTGTTTCTGCCTACACTGTGAGATATGCAATTGAACTGGCAAAGATGTTGAACGCGAAATTGACAATACTGCACATTGTTGATATATCAAGATTGAAAGAGTTGATAAAAATTGGTCTTTTCAGGGAATACGAGAAAAAAAATATTGAACAGGACCTTGAGAGAGAAGGCAAAGTATTTGTTGAAAGATTTAGAATCATTGCAAAAGAGATGGGCGTTGACTGTGATGTAACTGTGATGTGGGGAACAGTTCATAAACAGATTGCCCAGGTTGCAAAAGAAACACAAGCACATTTACTTGTTATTGGTGGAAGCCCTGTGATTTGCGAAGGTGGAAGAATTACTGTTGGCGAGATGATACTTGCTGAAGCACCATGCCCGGTTCTTGTTGTGAAAAGACCGAAGCAGTCCTGGACCGATATGCTGACGTAAGTGATTCAAAAATCAGGGAAATCAGGATTTACAGCATCACATATTGCCTGACATTCAATTTCCACCAGCCATCCTGGTCTGCACACTGAAGCAACAACAAACTGTATCGGTACGTTACAAAAGTTTTTTCTCATTTCATTATAAATGATCTTTACATCCGACGCATCTCTAACATATACAATAAACACGCATACATCATTGAATCCCGCATGTGCATTTTTCAACAACACTTCTATGTTTTTCAGTGTTCGGTGTAATTGCTTTACTACATTTCCCGGATAAACGATGTCACCTTTTTTGTTAATACTGGCAGTGCCTGAAATCATAATATGTTTTCTGTCTCTGTAATTGATAACTACACCTCTTTCAAATGTTACTCCATAAATGTATGTGGGGCTGAGATACCTGGAATCTGAAAGAAATTGTATCTGGTCGGGCTTGATGCCTGCAATGGAATAGGCATCCAATAAAATTCTGGCTTTGATGTTTGTTCCAGACCCTTCAACTCCAGTACTGGCGATAAAATGCGTTGCTGGAGTAAGACCATTTTTTTCAAAAAACTCTTTTCTATCTTTTGCGAATTCCATGTAATCTGTATCAATGTTTTTTACGAAAAACCATGTGCGGATGACATTGTCTGATAGTTTCATTTTCCTGCTTGAAAGAAGTTTTTTATATTTTGAAAGAATATCTGTGGTTTGAACATCTACTTCGGGCTTTTCAGGGGATATCAAACCAGTATCCCAGAAATGTGTGAGAGAGTTTCTTGTTAGTTTCAAGCCAGACCCGTCTTTTGATTTCAACAGAGGATGCTTCTCAACGATATGATACGCCCATAGTGATATTTTGGCTTCTGGATATGGGGCTTGAGAAACAAAGGACAACGCACATTCATGATTTTTTTCAGTCCTGGCAACAGGATATTTTTTGATTGTCTGATACTGATTTACAAGGTCACTACAAAAAAATCTTCTGAACACAGCACTGCTGGGGTTCAAGCCAACCTTTTTAAGAATTTTTTTGTAGGACGTATCAAGCAATGCAACCTGTTCAGACAGCGTTCCATGTGATACTGGCACAAGTGTAAAGTGATACTCATCCACATTTGTTTTTCCTCTGAAACAGGAATATCTTATCAAGATATTTTCATTACTTTCATCTACATATGACATGGCATTTTTTTTATTCATTTTTCACGACCTCAAAAGCAATTGCAGGAAGAAATCCTGAAAATGTTTTTCTCTTCTGTCCTGAAGGTTGAGTGACTTCATCAAATACCTGAATAATCAGATTGTCACGATAACCTGCAAGTTTTTTGTCTGCCTCTATTGTCAATAAAAATTTTCCAGCATCAAACGAAGTATTTTTCAGTTTGATGCCTTCTGGTGCATTGTTGATTTCAAAAGTTAATGACATGGAAGAAGTGGGTCTGAACCAGGATTCTGCTGTACAGGCAATCGTAGCAGTGCCACCTGCATGGATTTTTAAAATTTCCTTATTTGATGCATCAAGTTTTAACTGTCTCAATCTTGACCGGGAAAAGGCTAACAGCAATGTTTCTGATGGTACAGGGTGAATATATGCAAATGCTTGCATTTTTTCTTCAGCAGCTGTGGCGATACGGGTAACTTCCTTACCATCAACAATTGCTTTGCCTTCCAGTACCGGAAAGAGAATTTCGTTTGTAAATTTTGATGATGTCCTTAACGTTAACCTGATTATATTTCTTCCCTCAGGGATTGTTGCCCCATCAAGAGCAAACGTTTCTGGAAGGTTTTTCAAACTTAATTGAATATCTCCATCCCAGCCATCCTTTTTTATTGCATAGATGGTGATTAACGACGTACCATTTTCAGAGATATTAATCTGAGAAGGACAAACAATGAGATGAAAATCATGTATTGGGCTACTCAACCTGAGAAAATATTTGTAATGATCTCCGCCGCGATTCTGGCTATCAACAATTTCCACAGTGTAATGTCCTGATGTGGGAAGTTTTGTCATTAAATATGAATCAGCGTGATGTGTGAGAATGCCATGTTCAAAATCCTTTTCAATGTCATCATTCCATGCAATAACCTTATCCATTAGTTTCAATTTCACCAGTGAATCAACTGGCCAGCCCAATCGTCTTCCTGAAACTTCTATGACAACAGTTTCTCCTGCCCTACCATAGAAACTATATCGGTCAACATCTCCAGGATAGTTAATACAACCGCATATCAATACAGGCAATGAAACATACTGAGCAGATCGCAGTTTGCGCTCTATTTCTCTATATTTTGGCATATTTCTGATACTGTCTGGCAGCATTGAGAGTTTTTCATCAAAATCTGATTTTTCCACTGCGACTCCCGTTTCAGGTTCATCCATCACATAAATTCGGTAGACGAAATCCTCTCTACCACGATAAATGGAATCCCTGATTTCAAGAATGTAATTTCCATCTTCTGGCACCTGAAATTTAATGATAGGGTCAGGGTCAAATGCAGTGTCGTCACTGAAGGCAACTTCATTTTTTTTTGCATCGTAAAGGGTCAGTACTGCCTGAAACCATCCAGGCACAGCATCAGCAATGTATGGAATCAATTTTCTGGCATATCCGGTTATTTTGATATTCTGTCCCTTTTTGAGTTTGAGTGTAAACCTGTTGACCTTGCCTGGAAGAATTCTTCCATTTAGTACAACAGGCGCCTGTAATATGGTGGTATCCCTGTCGACTTTGTCCTTTTGATATCTGTGCTGGTTATAGGAACAACAGAATTCGTTGTATTCACTGACCTGAAAAACTAATGGATTGGTAAGCCCTGATGGTGTTTTGAGTCGCACTTCATAATCGCCTGGCTGTGTATCAGGTGCTATTGTAACCTGTATTGTCACCTCTTCTGCCACAGGTGGTTTTGGTTTATTTTCCCTGTTTAAGTATTTTTCATAGATTCGCTGAAGTTCGCCAGGGGTCTTGTTCTCAAGGTCTCGCAATTCAGGAATATCAGGAAGTTTGATGGCTTTTTCTGTTTCACTTCTTGTGTCTTCAACTTTTTTCCCCGCCCGTTTATTCCTGATTTCCTGTATTCTTCGTCTCAATTCTTCGGTCTGCAGAAAATTCAATGGTCCTGAAGGACCCTGATAATCAACGATGGTCGCGTTGATACCTTTGTCAGAAAAATAAACACTGTTTGTGCTTCTTAAATTCTGTCCACCAAGTACCACCTGGAAAACAGTTCCCTGCTGCCCTCCTGCAGGATACACATATCCAATGTATGGACTGGATGTTTGAGCGATAGAAAAACCACCACATCCAAGAATTGCTATTATACATATTTTTGCAAAAAACTTTTTCATTGGCATCAGTTTTTCATAATTTCTTTCAGTTCACCGCATCCAGAATAGTCCTGTGGGTATGGCATAACCTTAATATCAAGCCCTTTGTCATTTGGCATCTGTCCATCAGGGTCAATCCCGAGTAATCTTAAAATGCTCCTTAACAGGTCTTCAGGATAGACGGGTCTTTCTGCTACATATTCTCCTTTGCTATCTGACTTACCAACAACCACTCCACCTTTGAATCCACCACCTGCGACAACGGCTGAAAAACAATATCCCCAGTGTCCACGGCCACCATTCCATGGTGGAGCCCAGTCAATTTTTGGGGTTCTGCCGAATTCGCCGCAGCACCATACAATTGTTGTGTCAAGCAAACCCCGATTTGACAAATCTTCAATAAGTGCAGACAGTCCCTGGTCAAATTCAGCCAGTTTTCTTTGCATTGCCTGGAAATGTTGTTTATGGGTATCCCATCCAGGGTAATTGATTGTGATATATGGCACACCAATTTCAACAAGTCGTCTTGCAACAAGACAACTCTGACCAAACGAGTTTCTGCCATATTTATTCCTTACTTCATCGGGTTCCTGAGAAAGGTCAAACACCTTTCTTGCCTGTCCAAGAATCATTTCGTATGCTTCGTCTTCACTTTTGTTAAATTGAATAAAATCAGGGTCATCTGGAATTGCTTTGCCCAGGGTATCCATTTTTTGAAGCAATTCCCTTCGTTTTTTCTGTTGCTCGTCAGATATACCTGGAGCCACAATTCCTTCCACAGCAAATTCCTTTTGATTCGGGTCTCCGCCTGTAACAAATGGCTTATACAATGGTCCAAGAAACCCTTCTTCTGAGAACCTGCCCTGAGATTGTGTCAGTACAATATATGGAGGAATTTTACCTTTGTATTCATTTTTCTTGAATAAACTGACTATCGCACCAAGAGAAGGATATACAAGCCCTGTTCCTGGTTTGTGGCCTGTTTGAACGTAATATGCTGCTGATTCATGTCCATTGATGCCATGCGTCATGCTCCTGATAATTGAATATTTATCTGCAATTTTTGCAAGCATTGGTAAAGACGCATTGATTTCAATGCCATCAACATTTGTTGGTATTGTTTTATCAAGTGTGCCGCAATAATCATAGCCAGCAGCAACTTTCGGGTCAAAGGTATCATTCTGAGATGGACCTCCCCACATCCATATTTGAATGACAGATTTTGCGTTACCCTGTGCAAAAAGAATGCTCACTGATAGGATTATAATTGTACAAGACAAAAGAAAACGATTCACGTTTATTGCCTCCTTTAATGTTTAAACAAAAATTCCTTACTGTTTACCAATGCCCAGGCAATATCTGTCGCTGCCTGATCAAACGATTGTCCTGAATTTGCTACATATTCTTCAATCATGTTCATTTCCTGCTCTGTTGGCGGTCTTGACAATATGATTTTATAAACAAGGTTAATGCACTC
>Ga0209720_1001213_pt1 | contig 22682 bp, 15 predicted proteins | sample AD_JPNMR3_MetaG_FD_184426 | JGI IMG/M metagenome (GOLD analysis project Ga0209720, IMG submission 184426) | Active sludge microbial communities of municipal wastewater-treating anaerobic digesters from Japan - AD_JPNMR3_MetaG (SPAdes) (version 2) | ecosystem: Engineered > Bioreactor > Anaerobic...
ATGTTGACATAAAAAATCTCCTCCTTGGATATTATTTTGTAATTCTTGCCAAGAAGGAGTCTTTTCATTCTCTTATACACAAAATTTTCAACATTCTCAAACAAAAGGGCAATGCAAGCTGTCTTTTACACAACCCACATTACCCTTTATTTACGCAAAACTACTCAATCTGCGCCGTTTACTTTATCAAGCAGCTCATCTAGCATCTCTTCGGTTATCCTGCCTTGAGTGGAATTAATAAGTGAACGCAAAGGCGAATTTTTTATATTTGCAACCATCATGTCGTGAGTATTATTCATATCTATTTTCATTTCATCTGCCAACCCTAATAGCATCGGACCAAAAACATTGGCAGCCGTTGAATCGGACATTATGTCTTCAATCGTTGAGTTGTTACTGAATTTCTTCCTTAGCTTCACTGTTGAATTTACCCTCACCGATTCTTTCAGAACTATATCCCTGGAGGACTTTCCGATTAATATCAAAAACTCTCCGCTCTCAACATACCAATCCCCAAGCTGGGTATTGTAATATGCGAAAGCTCTTTTATCCAGCGTAAATGTAACCGTCTTTTCTTCTCCCGGACCTAAGAAAATCTTTTCAAATCCCTTAAGCTCCTTCTCAGGTCTTCTAACGCTGCTTTTCACATCCTTTACATAGAGCTGCACTATTTCCTTTCCTGCCGTTTTGCCAACATTTTTAACCTTAACGCTGACATTAATGACGGTATTGTCCGAGATATCCTTTTTATCCACCGATATATCGCTGTATTCAAATTTGGTGTAGCTCAGTCCGTGGCCAAAAGGAAACAACGGATCAATTCCCTTTGTGTCATAATATCTGTACCCGACAAACAGCCCTTCTTTATATTCCACCCTTTCATCTTCTCCGGGAAAACTCAAATAGGACGGGTTGTGACTTAATTTTACCGGGAAGGTCTCGGCAAGTTTTCCCGACGGATTAACTTCACCAAACAATACGTCTGCCACTGCACCTCCTAATGCCTGACCTCCCAGATAAGCTTCCAGCACAGATTTTACCTTGTCAATCCACGGCATTTCAACTGGTGAGCCGTTGAGCAATACTACCGCAATATTGCTTTGAACTTTTGCCACTTCTTCTATAAGTCTGTTTTGATTTTCCGGCATACGCATGTGAGTCCTGTCAAATCCTTCAGATTCATATTCATCCGGAAGTCCTGCAAATATTACCGCAACATCAGAGTTTGCCGCCGCTTTTTTAGCCTCGTTTATCAATTTTTCATCAATCTCATCGCTATCCAGTCTGTAGCCTTCCGAATATACAATATTCGTCCCGTCACCACCCGTCTTTTTGATTTCTTCATAAATATCGTCAAATCTCGTAGGCGTAATATGCGAACTGCCTGCCCCCTGATACCTTGGTTTTTTCACAAAAGCTCCTATCAAAGCTATTGATCCGCTCTTTCTAAGAGGAAGTATGTCGTCTTCATTCTTAAGCAGCACCATTGACTCTGCTGCAACCTGTCTTGCGAGCCTGTGGTGGGCTTCTTTGTCGTAGGAGGCGTTTTCCTTTTTGTTTTCAAGGGCCATAAAAATTACTTTCAGAATTCTCTCCACAGCTCTGTCCAAAATTTTTTCAGACAATTTTCCGCTTTTTACGGCTTCAACTATTTTTTTATCCGTAATACCATAGCTAGAGGGCATTTCCAGATCAAGTCCCGCATCCAACCCTTTTACTCTGTCGTTTACCGCCCCCCAATCGGATACCACAAATCCATCGTGCATCCATTCATTCTTTAAAATGTCCGTTAAAAGATATCTGTTTTCCGAACAATACTCACCGTTAAGCTTGTTGTATGCACACATAACAGTCCATGGCCTTGCTTTTTTTACAGCATTCTCAAAGCTTGCAAAATATATTTCCCTAAGGGTTCTTTCATCCACAACAGTATCAACAGTCATTCTCCTGTATTCCTGATTGTTTGCGGCAAAATGCTTGAGGGACGTCCCAACTCCCTGGCTCTGAACTCCTTTTATATGACTTGCAGCCATCTCCGATGAAAGGTAAGGGTCCTCCGAAAAATATTCAAAATTTCTGCCACACAAAGGCGAGCGCTTTATATTTACACCAGGCCCAAGCAGTATCGAGACATTTTCGGCTTGGCATTCTTCTCCTATTGCAATACCTACTTTTTCAATCAATTCCCTGTCCCATGAACACGCCAAAGCTGCGGCAGTGGGAAAACAAGTTGCAGGAACGCTGTTGTTGATATCAAACACATCTGCATCTTCCTTCTGTTTTCTCAGTCCATGGGGGCCATCGGTCATCATTATTGACGGGATATCCAGCCTTTCAACAGGTTTGGTGCGCCAACCATCCAGTCCCGAGCATAATCCGGCCTTCTCCTCCAGGGTCATTTGCTTGATTATTTTTTTGATGTCTTTTGTCATATCTATCCTCCTTATGCTTTGCGTTTATGTGCAAAGGCTGGCTTCCGGAACCGGAAACCAACCCGTAAAATCATCTTATAATAGCATATCAGTTGATATCAATTGTCATTGTAACATTTACCGTCATTTCGTTAAAGTATTTGTCCAAAGTCTTTGAGTGTACTTTTCCTCCTGTATCCATGTATTCAAAGCTGTATATCATCTTGGAATCTTCTCTGCCAAATACTATTGTTCCCGGTTTCATGTATTTTACTTTTATCTTGAAGCTGTCAATATCAAAACTATAACCTTTACCTGTAAATGTAAGCGGAATACTATTTATCTCTCCAACAATTTTTGTCCTGGTTGTTCCTCCCGCCGTAATACTTTCCGTGCTCATCCAGTCCGGCAGGTCAATAGCCATTACTCCTTGAGGAAGAATCTCTTCAAACACCACTTTTTCAAGCACAACATCATACAGTATCTTAAAATGCATGCTTCCGAAAATTTCCAGTAGTTCCATCAAGTTATCTGCTCTGTAATAGTGTCTTCCTGTTGATTCTATCAGCTTAGACCCGCTTTCTACCGCAATTTCTTCTAAAACGGAGTCTATATCCTTGTCCGAAAAACTTATAAACATAAGATTAATACCGTCCGAAGTAATCATTTTCCCTATATCCTTTGCGTAATTCAGCGAATTGTACGCCCCATTGTCAGCCTTTATATGATCGGCTTTTCCATCTCCTGTCTTCGGATCATTCGATGTAGGGTTCATACCCGTCCATCGGTTCGGTTCAGAGCCTGCAAGGACAATTATATACTTTGATACCGAATCTTTTTTCGGCTTTTTAAGAATATGATAAGCCCTTCTCATACCGTCACCCATATTGCTCAAGCCTGAAGTTTCGGGTTTGATTTTTTCAATTTTATCCTTAAGAGTAGCCGCATTATTACCCACAGCCAAATCATACTGCTTAAAATCGTTATTGTTGGCAGAATCGGAATATTGAATAACCGTCATTTTTGTTCTGGTACCTGCAAATTTGTCTACAAAGCTCTTTGCAGTATCTTTTACCAACTTCATATAAGTGGTGCTTTGCAGATACTTCTGTTCTACAACAGTAAACTGTCCTTCCGTATGATTTACCGTAAGGCCGCTGCCGTAAAATTTAAGTTCATTTCCTGCAATAGAACCGTTAACGGTATTATTGTTACCTGTAAAAATAATTTTACCGGAGTTCGGTTTTTCAGGGCTTCCGGGAGCATAAGCTATTCCGTTTATTGTAGAATTAGGTGTCTGAAACTCTATGTTTCCGCCTATGGAATAAACATACAGCTTATCGTTTGGCCCTTGAGGAGACAAATTTTCTCCCTGTATAGTTATATCTCCGTCAGCAACAATAAATCCCTCACCAATATTACTGGTTCCTCTCAATGATATAAAAACATTTCCTTTAAAATACATGGAAGAGCTTATAACCAATGTACCCATACCCCATATTTCAAACCGATTGGCAAAGTAGTTGTAATATATGAAAATATCTTGCTGCCCCGGCATTGGATAAAAGAACATACTGGGAGGATAATCCTCGGGTCTGAAGACCATACTATTTTTAGATGCGTCAGCAATCAGTGAGTCGTGGAAATATGGCATCTCGACCGGCATAGTAATGTTTTTATATGTATTAATATTCGCATTTTTACTTGTAATATTAAAGCCGGCTGCAGAGCAAGTTTCAGTAATTTTTACCGTTTCAACATTGGATGTAAATACCCCGTTCGTATGAACACTTCCGTTAATGAAAGCATCTTTACCTTGTACAGTCAAATCAAGGTTTGAATATATTCCAAAGTCTAATGGCGTCAAAATCTCCTCCATATAGGTGTTTAACACTCCGGAGTTATCCAATACAAGCACAACTTCCTTTTCATTTTCTATTCTGCCCTCTAAAGTAATTTCCCCACTCTGAGACAATAGTATCTCAGCCTCTTTTCCAAGTTCTACATCATATTCAGAACTCATCGAAGCAGTAATACCTGCTACCATAGTATCTTCCGCCGGTATATGTGCTGATGAAGGAGAACCAATCTTCTCAATGCTTACATTATCGAAAAAAATGTCATGTGGCTGATTTTTTACTTCGCTAAGATTTCCCAGTTCAAACACAATTGCCACGTTTGTACCTGTTGAACTGTTCAACGTAAATTCACAGGTGTAAGTTTTCATTTTGGAATCAACTTTTACTATACTTCCAAAATACTCAATTAGGCTGCTCGTCGCATTCTGCAGCGATATCCTAATATTTCTGGGAATTGTCGACTTTGCCTCAAAAGTAAGCCTGTAGGTCTTGGAATTTTCCAGCTCAATTCCTGTATGCTTCAAATGAATTGTCCAAAGATTCGGTCCCACATTCTCAATAGAAACTTTGGATATTTTATTTCCTGACGGTTCAGTATGGACCAAATTGCTGGCTTTTGCGCCGGATGCGCTGTCACAATAAAAACTCCAAAATATCGTTCCTGCCTCAAAATTTCCGTTGGGAACTGACTGTCCCGACCAATCTACAGGAGTTTCGGAATTTGAAGGTGTAGGCGTAGTCTTAGAAGTCGGTGTATTTGAAGGTACGGGTATCAGACTCGTCTGCGGAGTTGGTGTAGTCAAATTAGGAGTAGAACCCGACACTGCCGGTTCCGTACCGCTGATCAAAACTCCGTCTAAATATCCCGTAACCTTGTCCCATGCTGCAAAATCAGTGTTTTTCTTGCAGAAGGAATAGTCGTTGGTCTGGGTAAAATTCTGGCTGTAGTCTTTTTGATAAGCTCTCGCTCTTACTATCGCATATGTGTTGGGAGCAAGACTGCCTGCTGCAGTGTTAAATCCTAATTCAATATATTTGTTTGCTCCCGTGCAATTGATATCTTGTATAGTATATGTAATATTGTTGTTGATTTGCATACCGTTATTATGCGCATAATCAACAAAAACTACTATCGGAGACACACCGTCATCAGTAAAATAATACCTAAGTCTAATATCTGTGAGAGGAATCTCGGAAGAACCATTATTGGTAACCTTGAAATTTAGATACATAGAACTGATAGTCTCACCGGTGTCCGAATTGTAGAATTCCACGCCTATATTCTGAGAACTCGCATAAGCACCCAAACCGCCGGCAGCGAACGATATGACTTGTATCAACATGCAAATTGCAAGAAACAACGTACTTTCTTTATATAATAATCTCCTTAGCATATTACAACTTACCTCCCTCATTTTTACGTTGAAAATTGCGAAGAAATTTTCGTCGATTGAATAACGTAGATTATATCGTTGATTATATCGTCGATCATATCAATGCAAAATCACAAATTATACTGTGAGATTTTGATTGGCTTGCCAGAGTCACTTAATGTCTTTACAACAACGGTTTTAGGCTCAAAAGAAGATGTCAGATAAACATTAGCTTCATATGAACTCATTTCACCGGCTTTGCCTGTTATTTCAGCTATACTTCTACCAAATCCACCCAAACCGTCATACAGCTCTATCATCAACACCGTATTTTCCAAATTTACCTTTCCGGATACTGTCAAAATCTTTCCATCTGCCTTGCTTTCCCATCTGTCCACAGAAAACTCCAATTCTCTATAATAAGACACCTCCCCCAAATCCCTAACCTGGTCAACATAAGAAATATGAACCGCTCTTCTTGTGCCATCCCAGGAAACATCCGCTCCTGCATTCTCACTTACAAATCTTAACGGAACAAAAGTTCTTCCATCTACTATTTCAGCTTCCGCATCAAGCTCTACTTTGTATCCGTTGACATAAGCAAATGATTTTCCTATTTCAATATAAATCTGTATAGTATCATTGGCTGCCATGATAGCACGGTTTATTCCATCCCAGCTTATTTCCACACCAAGAGCTTCGAAAATTGCCCTAAAAGGCACCATTGTCCTTCCATTTTTTATGTACGGAGCTACATCAAACTCAATTTCAACTCCATTCAAAAAAACTTTTATATCTTCCCGTGCCGAAGGATTGTCCGTAGCAGCAAACGAGAAGCTTCCTGCAAAACAAAATGCAACTAAAACGCAAAAAATCATAAGACATGAAAAAAACATACTTATTTTTTTCATAAGCATCCTCCTCCGCCTCTGAATTTGAGATTATTACATTACATTAAAACTTTAGAATCTGTCGTAAAATCTTTAGAATCTGTCTATAGCTATTGAAAGAAGAGTTAAGAAATGGAAACTTATGTAGGCTGTGTTGAAAAATTCTCTCTAAAATAATATTATAAAGTTACACTTTCCCTTATATAATAATTATATAACGAATTGGGGGTGTGAGTCAACTTAGTTCAATTCTTTGTAATTATATTGACATAATTTTTACATGATAATTTTGACTAAAAAGTATAATAATCCCATCATCATGCAATCTATATGAGAATTTTTTTGAAAAAAATTAGTTTGATTTCTTTGTTAGTTTTCTAAATTGAATTGAATACATAAAAAAGGCAAACAGCGTTGAGACAACCGCGATTATGACAGCAATATGAACTACAATGTTCGAATAAGAATTTGCAAACCCTACCGACCTTACAAGTATAGTCAATACTATTGCCAGAAAAAAAACCACGGTGGCAAACTTACCGTACCAGTCAGCCTGTACGACAAAATTAACCTTTTTATATATAAAAATACTGCCAATTACCATGAAAGACTCTTTTGCAACAACAATTATCAAAACCGGCAACGGTATAATGCCCTGTATGGTAAGAATAGTCAATGCAGTCAACTGCATCAGTTTATCGGCCAAAGGATCCGCAAGCTTTCCAAAGGATGTAATCATATTGAATTTTCTCGCAATCAGTCCGTCCATTACATCGGTAACTCCCGCTAAAAGAAATAACACTACTGCAACGGTATACCGCTCATTAAAAAGGTAATAAGCAAAAAAAGGCACAAAAACAAACCTTATAACAGTCAATATGTTTGGAATATTCACCCACCCACCACCTTAAAATAATTATATCTCTATAAAATGGCTTTATTCAATAATTCAAAGATATCCGGTGCATGTTTTTTTATATTTACAGGCTTTAAATTTCTGTCCGTCCATGCATGCACCGTCTCACCTGTCGTTATCAGCGAATTATCACAGCATTTAAAAATCTCGTAATAAAACGTTACCCTGGTATACGATATTTGCTTTACAGAGGTTTTTACAACAAGCTTGTCCTCATATCTTGCCGCACCTTTATATCTGCACTCAAGCTGAATAAGAGGAAGCATAAAACCTCTTTCTTCGATTTTTGAATACGGCATCCCCATATTTTTTATAAAATCCGTTCTCGCTGCCTCAAACCAGATAGGATAGTTTGAATGATGAGCTATTCCCATTTGGTCTGTTTCGGCATATCTTACAACAATTTCCGTCTCCGATACGTACAATGCTTATTCTCCTTGCCATATTATCGTTATTTTCAGATAATGAAACTTTCTATATCAAATTACAGTGACAATATTTTGCTTAGCTGAATCAAATCTTCGGAAATTGTTTTCTTTGCTTCCAAAGCTTCATCCAAATCCACGTCACCCACCTGATTGTCCTTAAATACAATAATCCTGTTGCGTTTATTCTCCTTCAAAACTTCAACAGCTTTCGCTCCCATCTGGCTTGCCATTACCCTGTCATATACAGTAGGACTTCCTCCCCTTTGAATATGTCCCAATATGGTAGCTCTGGCTTCAACGCCTGTCTTCTCCGTAATTTCCTTTGCTATCTCGATGGCTTTACCTTCCACTCCTTCAGCAACTATAACAAGATAGTGCTTTTTGCCTCTGTTTCTTCCTTCAATTATAGGCTTTATTATATCGGTATCCATATCATAAGGCTTCTCAGGAAGAACAACAGCCTCAGCACCTCCGGAAATACCCACATTTACGGCAATGTATCCTGCATGTCTTCCCATAACCTCCAGCACACTGCATCTCTCATGGGAATATGCGGTATCCCGTATTTTATCTATTGCATCCTGAACAGTGTTCATAGCTGTATCATATCCTATGGTATAATCGGTACAGGCAATGTCATTGTCAATTGTTCCCGGAATTCCTATGACATTGAGTCCTAGCCTGCTGATATCCCTGGCTCCTCTGTAGGACCCGTCTCCGCCTATTACCACAAGAGCATCGATACCGAATACTTTTGCCATGGACATGGCCTTTTTAAGCCCTTCCTCCGTCTTAAACTGGGGAGATCTTGCTGTCTGGAGTATGGTACCTCCCCTGTGAATTATATCTCCTACAGACCTTGCGGTCATCTCTTCAATTTCACCATTTATAAGGCCGTTAAAGCCTTTTCTTATCCCCATAACCTTGAAGCCATAATAAAGACCTGTCCTAACAACTGCTCTTATTGCTGCGTTCATACCTGGAGCGTCTCCGCCGCTTGTTAATACTCCGATCGTTTTTACATTACTCATAGCAATAACCTCCTTAATAGTATTAAACCCGTGTTTCAAGAGGCTAAACACGGGATAATAAAAAAACTATATTAACTTTAATTCAATATCCCTTCTCAATAATAACACTATGGGCCTCTTCCACTTCGGCTTCAGGGACTAACACTTCATAATAGTTGTCGTTATTTTCGTGATTTTTACTTATAGGTCGTAATTTAACCAAAATTCCTTCACTTGTCAACAATTCCTGCATAGTAGTGGCGATCTCCTTGCTTTGAGCCATATACACCACTGTCCACATATAAAACACGCCCCTTTTTACGTTATTCACCGGAATAAACTTCTCCATGCCTGCTAATTATCTTGGCTTTTCCCCTGATTTTTATAGCAGAAGTATTATCGGTAAACTGGGCAATAAGAACTTCACCCTTATCCAGTTTCTCGGTATGGTGGAACTTTGTATCTTTACCTCTGGTCAGGCCAATAATATTCACACCATTTTCTTCAGCCTTAATCACAACATAATCCCCATATATTTTTTCCATATCCCAATCCAAACAGAACCACCTCGACATAACTATATATTAAATTGTACTAAAAATCAATATGAAATTTAGCAAAGCTTACGATACTTTGACATTTTCCTCTCCTATCAGCAATTTCAACTCACTAACTACAGTATCGTTAAGGTTTACCCAGCAATCCCTTTCCAATACTCTAAGCTTTTTTTGATTTTCATTATAAAGGCATACAGGAGTATTTCCGCCAAAAAACTTCAACATACAAAGCATGGCTTCCATCAATTCACTGTCCATGTTTTCTTCCACCCTCAAATAAAGCTTTTCAGCTCTCTTTTTGGGCAGAATCTCCATATCGCCTTTTCTTAACGGTCTTACTTCCTCGCATATTATTTTTGGCTGTTCCTCTTCTTTTATACTTATACTTCCCTTTATTAAAACGATATTTTCCACCTCAATCAGACTTGAAAACCTTTCCAAAACAGCAGGAAAAACTATTATCTCCATTGTACCGTACAAATCCTCAAGTGTGACAAAAGCCATCAAATTATTGTTCTTCGTAGTTTTTGATTTCTTAGCAGTAATTATTCCCCCAACTGTCACAATCATACCGTCTTTTAAATTTTTCATTCCGTCCATACTTATTGCTTCATTGCTTTCCTCCGAATTTGCCGCCATATCCTTGCTGTAAAGCGTAACGATTTCGCCGATTTCTTTTTCAAATTCGCTCAAAGGATGCCCGGATATATATAGTCCCAACATCTCCTTTTCCATTGACAAAAGCATCTTTGGCGAATACTCCGCAATATCGGGATAAATATTGTCATCATCCGGATAAAGATTTTGATTTTCGCCATTTTTTAAAGCATCGGCATTTGATGCCATATCAAATATGGAAAGCTGACCTTCCATATTCTTTTTTCTTAAACTTGATATTCCGTCCATCATTTTTTCATACACCGCCAAAAGCTTCGAACGATATACTCCCAGTGAATCAAAGGCTCCGCTTTTTATAAGGCTCTCAATGCATCTCTTGTTTACATCTTTTCCGTCTATTCTCTCCAAAAAATCTCTAAAACTCCTATAGTTCCCACCTTTATTCCTTTCACCAATAATTGTCCTTACCGCATTCTCACCGACATTTTTAACCGCAGCAAGCCCAAACCTTATTTTTCCATTTACAACAGTGAATCTAACATCGCTTTCGTTTATATCTGGAGGAAGCACTTCAATCTCCAGCTTACGGCATTCGTGTACATACTGGGATATTTTATCGCTGCTTCCCATGAAGCTGTTTAACAGTGCCGCAATAAATTCCACAGGGTAATAACATTTGAGCCATGCAGTCTGATATGCTATAACTGCATAAGCGGCAGCGTGAGACTTGTTGAAGGCATAGCTTGCAAAGTCCATCATCTCATCAAATATTTTATTTGCGGTTGCCTCATCCACACCGTTTCTAATTGCTCCCTTTACTATAATATTTCCATTATCGTCATCTATTCCATAAATAAAATTTTTTCTTTCCTGTTCCATCACACTAATCTTTTTCTTGGCCATTGCGCGTCTCACAAGGTCGGATCTTCCCATTGAATATCCTGCAAGATCACGGACTATCTGCATTACCTGCTCCTGATAAACCATACAGCCATAAGTTACGTTCAGTATGTTTTCCAATAGAGGATGGTCATACTTTACAAGCTCCGGATTATTTTTGTTTCTAATGTATCTTGGAATCTGATCCATAGGTCCCGGTCGATACAAGGATATTCCGGCTATTATATCCTCTAAGGACGCAGGCTGAAGCTCCTTCATAAACTGGGTCATGCCCGCACTTTCCAGCTGGAACACTCCCGCAGTCCGGCCTTCTCCAATCAGCTTGAACACATTGGGGTCATCCATTCTAAGCTCATCAATTTTTATATCTTTATTGTGATTCTTATTTACAAGGGCTACCGCATCTCTTATTACCGTAAGAGTTCTAAGACCCAAAAAGTCCATTTTGAGAAGTCCAAGCTCCTCCAAAAGTCCCATGGTAAACTGGGTCGTTATGCTGTCCTCACTCTTTTGAAGGGGAACATATTCCGTTAACGGCTCCTTGGAAATAACCACTCCCGCTGCATGAGTCGAAGCGTGTCTCGGCATTCCTTCAAGAAGCTTTGCAGTATCAATCAGCTCCCTTATCCTTTCATCCTCGTTATACCTCTGATGAAGCTCGGGATTGAGCTCCATTGCCTTTTCTATATTCATACCAATCTGAAAAGGAATCATCTTTGCAATAACATCCACATCACCATAGGGTATGTCAAGAGCTCTTCCCACATCTCTTATAACAGCTCTTGCAGCCATGGTTCCAAAGGTAATTATCTGTGCAACACGGTCTTTGCCGTACTTTTGGACAACATAATCTATAACTTCTTGCCTTCTTTCGAAGCAAAAGTCTATGTCAATATCGGGCATGCTTACCCTCTCGGGATTTAAGAATCTTTCAAAAAGCAGGTTGTACTTTATGGGATCAATATTTGTAATTCCAAGGCAATAAGCTACCAAGCTTCCGGCTGCCGAGCCTCTTCCGGGCCCCACCATTATTCCTTTTTCCTTTGCATATCTTATAAAATCTCCAACAATAAGGAAGTAATCCACATAGCCCATTTGCTTTATTACCGAAAGCTCATATTCCAACCTCTTTATCTTTTCTTCATCCCTGTCTTCTTTGCGGTATATTCTTTCAAATCCCCGGTAGCAAAGAGACCTTAGGTACTCGTAAGGGTCTTGTTGGTCCGGCACGTCAAACTTTGGCAGGTGCAGCTTGTTAAATTCAAGCTCCACATTGCACATATCGGCAATTTTGACGGTATTGGAAATTGCTTCAGGTATGTTTTCAAAAAGACTTATCATTTCCTCGGGAGATTTCACATAAAAATCATCCGTGGAAAATCTCAATCTGTCTTCATCATTTATACTCTTTCCTGTCTGTATGCAAAGAAGGATTTCATGGGCACGAGCATCCTCTCTTCTGAGATAATGGGCGTCATTGGTGGCAACAAGGGGTATACCCGTTTCCCTGCCAAGCTTTATAAGCTGCTGGTTGACTATGTTCTGCTCCTCGATTCCGTTTATCTGAAGCTCAAGATAAAAATTATCCTGACCGAAGATGCTGTTAAACTTTAAAGCAAGCTCCTTCGCCTTTTCATAATCGTTGTTTAAAATGGCTTTGGGTATATCTCCCGAAAGGCAGGCACTCATGGCAATCAACCCTTCACTGTACCTTTCGAGAACTTCCATGTCAACCCTGGGTTTATAGTAAAAACCTTCGGTAAACCCTATGGATACAATTTTCATTAAATTCTTGTATCCAGTATTGTTTTTTGCCAAAAGCACCATATGACCGGGGTCCGAATCCCAGCCTCCCTGTTTGTCAAATCTTGACCTTTTGGCAGTATATATTTCACATCCCAATATGGGTTTTATTCCGTTATTTACGGCTTCTTTGTAAAAATCAACAACTCCATACATTACACCATGGTCAGTTATTGCTATACTATCCATTTCAAGCTCTTTTGTACGCTTTATAAGATGCTTTATCCTGTTTGCCCCATCCAAAAGGCTGTACTCTGTATGGACATGAAGGTGTACAAACTTTTGCAACCTTATCACCCTTCTTATCATTAGCTTTCGGCATAATATATAAAAAATATTTTCATGAATGCTCATGAAAACCTATACCTAAAACTTCGTATATTCTTCATATATATCGCTATATATACCATTTACCTTAACTATTATAACACACATTGAGACACGCTACACAAATTACTTCTATAAATAATAGACAACCAATTTTAATCAATTTTAGGAATCAATAAAAAAGCCCAAATACCTCTTTCATTTCATTCCAAGAGGCCAAATCAAAGAATGTGCATACACCACCATAAAGTGATGCATGCACATTTTTCCGTCATGTCAAAATACATCGTATATTTTACAATCAATCTTTTAAAAGCGGTTCTATCACTGAAAGCACATTATCCTGCAAATGCTTGAGTTTTTCCTTTGCAGCATCCATACTGCTTTCCGTAACGCCATAGTAAATTTTTATTTTAGGTTCGGTGCCGGAAGGCCTTATACAGAACCACGCTTTATCCCTAAGCTCATAATACAAAACATCCGACTCTACAAGCGTTAATTTCTCCCTTGCACCTGTTGCCACATCGTATCTCTCACTTGTCAGATAGTCTCTTACCGCAACGGCTTCATATTCTCCAAACTTTACAACCTTGTTTTCCCTAAGGCTTGTTAAAGCCGACTTTATTTTTTCCACGCCGTCTTTTCCCTTTAGGGTAAATGAAGTAATTCCTTCAAGGGTATATCCGTATTTCTCAAGTATCTCCAACAAACCTTCGTAAAGAGTCAAGCCCCTTGATTTGTAATAAGCCGCCATTTCGGCAATAAGCATGGATGCAACAACAGCATCCTTGTCCCTCGCAAAGGTTCCTGCAAGGTATCCGTAGCTTTCTTCAAAACCGAAAAGGTACTTCTTGTCTCCAAACTCATCCAGCTGTTTGATTTTCTCACCTATGAACTTAAAACCGGTCAAAACTTCAACAAGTTCAACATTGTAAGCCTCAGTAATAGCTCTGGCAAGCTCCGTTGTAACTATTGTCTTTACTACAAATCCATTTTCCGGCAGTTCTCCTCTTTGCTTCTTTTGAGACAATATGTATTCAAGCAGCAAGCAACCTGTCTGGTTACCCGTAAGGGGAACATACTCGCCTTCTTTGTTCCTTACAACAATACCCACCCTGTCACTGTCAGGGTCAGTACCTATAATAAGGTCCACATTCTCCTTTTGCGCCAGTTCAATGGCTAGCTTGAATGCTTCCTTCTCTTCAGGATTGGGTGACTTTACTGTGGAGAACTCGCAGTCCGGCAGCTCCTGTTCTTTGACCACGAGTACATTTTTAAATCCGATTTCGTCAAGTATTCTTCTTACAGGCTTGTTGCCCGAACCGTGCAACGGAGTGTATACGATTTTAAAAGTACTTCCTATTTCTTTAGCCAGCTCAGGGTTTACAGAAAGAGTTTTTAATTTTGATATATACTCATCATCAATCTCTTTGCCGATTATCTTAAGCAAGCCCTTCTCTATTGCTTCATCCTTTTCCATAATCTTAATCTTTGTTATATCCTCAATTTTGTTTATATAAGATATAACTTTGTTTGATGCCTCAACGGGAAGCTGTCCCCCGTCTTCGCCGTATACCTTGTATCCGTTGTACTCTTTGGGATTGTGGCTTGCCGTAACAACCACACCAGCAGCGGCATTCAAATGCCTTACGGTAAAAGACAGCTCAGGTGTGGGTCTTAATTCGTCAAAAAGAAAAGCTTTTATGCCGTTCCCTGCAAAAACTTTTGCCGCTTCCAAAGCAAATTCCGGAGATTTGAAACGGGAATCGTAAGCAATTGCTATACCCCTATCTTGCATTCCGAGACTGTTTATGTAATCCGCAAGTCCTTGGGAAGCCTTTCTGACAGTATAAATATTCATTCTATTGGTTCCTGCACCTATAATTCCTCTAAGTCCGCCGGTACCAAATTCCAAATCCTTATAGAACCTTTCCTCTATTTCCTTCGGATTGTCTTTAATACTCAAAAGCTCTTCCTTTGTCTCTGTATCAAAGTAATCATTTTCCAGCCAGAATTTATAAAGTGTGCTGCTTTGCATATATTTCTCTCCCTCTATAAAAATTAATTAAAATTTAATTCAAAATTAATTTTTCACATCAAATTTTCCTTTCCCTAGTATACCACATTTTATCTATATTACAATATAAAATATTACGTATCTTTTTTATATTTTAAATATATTAATGGTCTGTTCAAGTTTTGCAGACAGTGTACTCAAATCTTCCGAAAGACTGAGAAGATGCTTTATCAAATCCACCTGCTCATCCATGGCGGCAGAAATATTCTGTATCTCATTGATATTGTTCTTCGTACTGTCATTAAGCTTTTCCATGGACTTAATAATATTGCACCGTGCATCTTCTATATGCTGCACATAATCGGCAATACTTGTAATTGCACTGAATATGTTATCCATAAAGCCCACTATGTTGTCAAACTTGTCTATAGTTTCAACAACAGCATGGTCATGCCCGCTGATTACCTCGTTGGAAGACTTGACAGCTTCATTGGTCTTTTCAATGGTCTTGCCTATGTTTTTCAGTTTTGATTCAATATAATTTGCAGACACCCTTGACTGGTCGGCAAGCTTCTTGATGTCGGATGCAACAACGCTAAAGCTCTTTCCTGCCTCTCCCGCTCTTGCCGCCTCAATTGTCGCATTGAGAGCCAAGAGATTTGTCTGACTGGAAATACCCTTTATGGTCGAAGTTATTTTTGAAATTTCCGCCGACTCTCTTTTGAGACTTCCGATAAGCTCGGAGAATTCTTGTATAGTCTTTTTTACTTCATCAGCATTGCTCTTTAAGGTATTTACAGTATCCTTTCCGTTCTCGCCCAGCTTTTTTGCTCCGGCAACAATATTGTTTACATTTTTGAAATTGTCTATAATTACTTGAATCTGTTCCGAAAGCTCATTTACTATAACATCGTTGTTCATTATTTCCTGCGTTTGGGAATTGATTTCATCCTTCATTTCATCGAGCATCGCCGAAAACTCCTGGATGGATGAATAGTTCTGCTGGCAGGTTGCAGATACCGTTTGAGACGATTCAACGGCTATGTTGGATGCGTTTTTTATGCTTCCGATAAGCTTTTTCAAGTTTTCTGCCATATCCATAAAGTTTATTCCCAATCTTCCTATCTCATCTCTTCTGCCTGTATCACATTCTACTTCCAGATCCCCTTCTTTTATTTTATTCATTGATTTTATCAGTTTCCCAATACTCAACGAAATATCTCCGGTAACCAGCACCGAAAGAATTATCCCGATTATAACGCATAAAACACCAATAAGCACTATAAACCCGGCCACGGAGTTTACATCCCGGGTTATGTTTTCTAAAGGTGTTATAGATATCAAAGTCCATTCCAAAGGTGTACTCTTAATTTCTCTTATAGTGTAGAAAGTAACCAGCATCTTTTTACCGTTGATTGCAATATCACCTTCAACAATACCTCCAAAGGCTGTCGCTTGCTTGTTTTCCGACTGAATCTCATTTATTCTCTCCTTTACCTTTTCAAGAACACGAGGGTTTATGTAGCCGTCCCTTTCCCGAAGGCCTTTGAGTGTTTTTTCGTCAAGCTCCACCCCCGTATCGGCTTTATACAACAGCTCTTTTACTTCCGTATCTCTTAAGGAAAGCAGTTCCGTCTTCTTCAACAAATCTGCCTTGGTTTTACCCTCGCTGTTTACATAACTGAGATCCTCAATCAAAAGGCCGTTATCGTTCATATCTTGAGGATTAAATATCATGTTGTTTTTACCGCCCACTATGTAAAAACATCCGTTATAAGGGATTTGAACATCTTTCAGCATACGCTCCAAGGAATCTTCTCTGATGTTTATTTGCAGAACCCCGACACTTTTTAAACTCGTTGCCGTATAAACTGCCTTCATGAGGGCAATCGTCGTATTACCGCCCTTTCTCCTCAAAAAGTTAATGTCACTGATATATGTATCAATCCATAACGATTTTGCGCCGCTTTCTACAAACTCACGAGCAGTTATGGAATCATAATAATTAAATCTCATTTCTTCAAAGCTTCCCTCTCCTCCGACAACTCCATAGCCGTTGTTGGAAACTAAAGTCACGTTGGCAAGCGTATCAATTCTATAGCTGTAATATGCATTAAGATAGGGTTTAATAATACCGGCCCATCGGGCACGCATATGTTCATTTTCAGCATTGTTGATTTCATCTACGGCAGGAGCAATTATACTGTCCCTCGAAACAGACATGGCCAAATTGTCAATTTCCTCGAGAACAATTTTTATCTTGTTTCCCGTCTGCTCCATGACTCCTAAAGTACTCTTTTTAGTTTGTTCTATCATGATATTTGACAGAGTTAAAAGGGAATATCCCAAGACCACCGACAGAAGAATAATAGTTATAATAAAAGAAAGGTTTATTTTAATTCCTATTTTTATTTTATTCAATTTTAAGAATCCAACTATTTTTTCAAACCAATTTTTATTATAGGCTGTATAATCACTGAAAATTTCCTTGCCTTTTACATTATCCTTTGCAGTTTTCATTGATTTGCCCGTTGGTTTGAATCGGGCCAATTGCCCGGCCTTCGCAATTGCTTTAGCAATTAAAGCTTTTATTCCTTTAATACAACCAAACCCCATAGCTTCCTCCTCGAATTAAAATAACGCCAACACATATACATACTTTGGAAACATATCATATCTAATTACAATATTATTGTAATTTATCGTTCTAAACTCTTATAAGCTTTATAGTAAATTCCATTCATAAAGACATAAGTATAAAAAGTATAAAACGCAAATGTTCCTTCAGGCAAAACAGAAAACACGTATTTTGATATGTAACATGCTATTTTACCGGCTATTTTATTAAATTCAATGAGACTTTCAACTTTGGACAAAGTTTGAGGCAGGAATCTGAAAACTAATTTGCAATATTGTGTTTATAAGCATATATTGCAGCCTGTGTTCTGTCTGACACATTAAGCTTTTTAAAAATATTCGAAACGTGATTTTTAACTGTTTTCTCACTGATAAAAAGGCGTTTTGCAATCTCCTTGTTGATAAGCCCCTGAGCTATCAACTCCAAAACTTCAAGCTCTCTGGGTGTTAAATTGTTTTCCGGTTTTTTGTCTTTTTCATTTACCGTTACCCGGTTAAACTCCTTGACAAGCTCTTTTGTCATGTTTGACTGGATATAGGACTCTCCCTTGTTTACACTTCGTATAGCCTCAACCAACACCATAGAATCGGCATCTTTGAGTACATATCCTTCTGCTCCCATGTGGATGGTCTTAATCAAATACTCTTTATCTTCATGAATGGTAAGTACAATAATTTTTGTTGCAAGATTATCAGCCTTTATTTTCTCTATTGCCTGCAAACCGTTTATTTCAGGCATATTTATATCCATAAGAATAACGTCCGGCTGATATTCTTTTGCAACTTTTACAGCTTCCTCGCCGTTGGATGCCTGAGCCACCACAACGATATCGTTTTCCAGCTCTAAAATTTGCTTTAGCCCTTCTCTTACCATAACATGGTCATCTGCTATTGCAACTCTTATCTTATCCATTTGAGACCCCCTCTTCCGGTATTAAAGGTAGAGTTATATTAAGTCTGGTTCCTTTGCCGATAGTAGAATCAATTTCAAATTTACCGTCCAAAAGCTCAACTCTTTCTCTCATGCTTATAAGCCCGAAGCCACTGTTAATGTTTTTTCCGCTCGTCTTGAGCAAACCGGGCTCAAAGCCAACTCCATCGTCTGCTATATATAGTTTTAGCTCTTTTTCTAAAAATTCAAGATTTATAACTACTTTATTTGCATGAGCATGCTTTTTTATATTATTTACGGCTTCCTGGACAAGTCTGAAAACTGTTAAAGATATTGCAGGCCTCAATTGTTCAAATGCGCCTCTTGTTTTAAACGATACTTCCAATTCGGATTCTTCCTGACAGGTTTCCAAATATCTTTGAAGGGTCGGTATCAAACCTAAGTCATCCAATGACATCGGCCTTAAGTCGTATATTATTTTTCTTACATCCCGAAGGGTGTCTCTGACACAAGACCTTAAAGTCTTAAGTTCCTCTTTGGCCCTTTTGGGTTCACTGTCAACCAACCTTTCGCACATTTCCGCCTTTAAAACAATATTGGACATCAATTGGGCAGGACCGTCATGAATTTCCCTTGCAACCCTTTGGCGCTCTTCCTCCTGAGCCTTTATTATCTTTAGCCCCAAAAGTCTTTTCTGCTTCATATCTTCAATCTGAAGGCTCACATTCTCAAGGTCTCCGGTTAAGTAGCTTAAGGATACTCCAATCTGAGAAATAAGGTTGTCTGCTTTTTCAACAGTTTTATAAGCGTTTTTCAGGCGCAATTCCAATTCGTTTCTTCTTTTGATGTAATATTGCTCCCGTTCCCGCTTTATGGCAAGCTCAACCCGGATATTGTCAGCATTCTCATAAGCTTCTCTTATTTCATCCTCAGAATATTTATCGTAATTTTTGCTTACAAGCATTAGCTGTTTCTTGCTTTCATTAAGTGCAATTTCAAGAAGTCCCACACTTTGAATAATTTCAGCCGTCCTTTGCTTTAGCTCCACCAGCTCCTTCTCAAGCCTTTGGCACTCCTTCCTTGCACTTTCGGCAATATCAAACAACTCCGTTTTACTGTTGTTTATAGCTTCAACTGTCTTCTTTATTATCTTGTCCAGATTCGCTGTATCCACTTTTTTATAGTTAGCCACTTTGATACCCCACCATATTTCAAATAGTATTTAAATTTTGCATAGCGCCTTGAAATCCTTGGTTTTTTATATTGCTCATGATTTTTATAAAATCAATCAATACATATATCGTCTTATGTATACTTATATTAAAGCGGATTTGTTAAAATGCATATTATTCCCCTACTTATCTTAGATAAAATGTGTTATAATGTTCTAAAAAAAGAAGAAAGGACAAGCAAAAGATGAAGTCAAAGGTAGCCATTATTAAAACCACTCCAGCCACAGTTTTGGAGGATTATCATAGACTTATGAATCTTGCCGATTATCAGAACTATATCTCCAAAGATGTTGATACGGCACTTAAAATAAATATAAGCTGGCATTTTTTCTATCCTGGAAGCTCCACAACACCTTGGCAGCTTGAAGGTGTTATCCGTGCTTTAAAACGTGACGGGTTCAAATCCGAGCTTATCCACGGCTGCCACAACAGAACGGTGGTAATTGATGCGCATCTGGGTGAGAGGGAAAACAAGCAAATTAATGTCATAGAATCTCATAACCTTCGAAACATTCACCTCTATGAAGGAGAAGAATGGATTGATATAAGAGAGGCAGTGGGAGACCTTACAAAGAAGTTTCTATGCCTCAATGAGGTTTATCCCAAAGGTTTTTCCATTCCTAAAAGGTTTATTGGAGAAAACATCATACATCTTCCTACCGTAAAAACCCATGTATTCACCACCACTACCGGAGCTATGAAAAACGCTTTCGGAGGGCTTTTGAATGAAAAGAGGCATTGGACTCATCCGGTGATTCATGAAACTTTGGTGGATTTGCTTATGATTCAAAAAAAGATCCATAATGGAGTTTTTGCCGTTATGGACGGAACTTTCGCAGGGGACGGACCGGGTCCTCGCTGTATGGTTCCCCATGTAAAAAATGTGCTTTTGGCTTCGGCAGATCAAGTAGCCATCGACGCCGTAGCGGCAAAACTGATGGGTTTCGACCCTCTAAAGGATTGCAAATATATCCGCTTGGCCCACGATTTAGGTCTGGGATGCGGTGATGTCAGAGAGATTGAAATCGTCGGAGACCTTGATGCATTGGATGAAAAGTGGAATTTTGTAGGTCCCTTTGAAAAAATGACTTTTGCCAGCAGATGTCAGCATTTGATTTATTGGGGTCCATTGAAAAAGCCTATGGAATGGACTCTAAAAACAATTTTGGCACCATGGTCCTATATAGCAAGTGTCACCTACCATGATATGTACTGGTATCCTAAAAACTATTACAGAGTTGAGGAAATCCTAAATTCGGACTGGGGACGGCTGTTTGCCAATTGGGAGCAGTTGGAGCTTCCTCCGGATGACCTGTCCATCCCCGGCTGGAATGATGTTGGGGACAAACCGTTAAAGCTTGACAAAGAAACAAGTAAAATGATACGAAAGGCTTTCAGGGTTCTTGGAACTGCAATTAAGGAAGCGCCGGAGTTTCATACCAAGAAGGCAAAAAAAGCTCGTCAAAAATAAAGTCTTAAAAAAAATACCATACAGGCATAATATTATGCCTGTATGGTATTTATATATAGCCCAGTACTTTTTCTGCATATCTGTTTAAGAAGGATCAATTTATGCAGATAAGTCAGGTCTTTACTGACTCTATTAAGTCCCGGTATACTTTTTCAGCACTTCTATACAATCTATGCCCACCGTTCCTTGCTGATAACCCGGTGAATTTTTTATTATAATACTGTTTAAGCTGCTTTCCAAATCGGCTATCAAAAATACACTTTTCGGTGTATCCCAACCTGACTGGGGACATTCTACTTGGTAAGTTGTACCGTTTATAACAACATCCAGCTTTCTGTATGTTCCCGATAAATAAGTTATTTTTATCAAATATGTACCGGATACATTTCTTGCGGTATAATATCCCAGGGTATTTGCACCTGTGACTTCAACATACTTTCCGCCCGAGCAGTTGTCCTTATTTACTACTGCTAAGTTCTGGTAATAAGCAGTTTCAGCTTCATGGAGTGATACATCGCCGCCGTTCTTGTTTAATTGATACTCAATAACAGTTAGCTGTTGTTCGGTAAATAAGGAAAGTGTAGATCCTATTGGTCTGTTTTCATACTCGTCCAATTTATTGAGGAACAGACGAAACTTCTCATAATAGTTGCTTGGAATATAATTACTTCCATCAGCAAAATATTGGAATGCTTGTGTAAATGAATCCCAAGATATATCTGCCCGAACGCCTAATAATCCTATTATATAATCTCCCGAATATTCGTTATTTTCAAATTTGTCCCAATCTCTATATTCAAAGAATTTCCCCAGATCGGGTGTGCCTTCTTTTCCATAGTATTCATTGCCCATGTATACAACACATCCCACTCTTGCCAAAGCAGCATAGCCTTTAAAGCTTCCCCAGAATTCAGGATCAAAGTTCCATCTGTCGATGTCAAATTGATGGCCTATTTCATGAGGAAGTGCCCATGAAAGCGCCCTCTCATTTTTAAAGTGTTCAAAATCACCTTTAACAGCATCGTAATTCCACCATATAAAACCCCTTGTGGATGACTCTCCGACCCACGGTACATTAATCCTTTGCAAAATCTTTATTTTTTCATTTTCAAAATGGGTTTGAAAATTAAGACCTGTAAGGGATTCATTCTCCTCTATCAACTGATTATAAGTGCTAATGAACTCATCAAGAGCATTTGATGATATACCGCTGTCTTTAAATTGCAAGTTTAATTGCCTTACAAAATCTTACAGAACCCTGTTTTAAGCGACCACAATCTTTGCCATTTCATTCGCAGTTCGATAACCAAATATTCTCCTTGGGTAATTGTTCATCCAGTG
>Ga0209720_1001220_pt1 | contig 22536 bp, 21 predicted proteins | sample AD_JPNMR3_MetaG_FD_184426 | JGI IMG/M metagenome (GOLD analysis project Ga0209720, IMG submission 184426) | Active sludge microbial communities of municipal wastewater-treating anaerobic digesters from Japan - AD_JPNMR3_MetaG (SPAdes) (version 2) | ecosystem: Engineered > Bioreactor > Anaerobic...
AAAAATTTATAATATTTTTTCAAAAAAATGTAAATCTGGATTGACTAATATTATTTATTATGTAATTTATTATTTGTCTAAAATGATTCCATATTAGAGGCACATTGCAAAAGCATTTTTTAAGTATAAAAATTTATTTAGCTAAGGAGGCGCTTTAATGATAAGCATAAGAAATCTTGTAAAATCTTATGGTAAGAACGAGCCAGCAGTAAAAGGGGTCTCTTTTGAGATAGGAAAAGGAGAGATAGTAGGTCTTCTTGGACCAAATGGTGCTGGTAAGACTACTATAATGAAGATTATTACATCTTATATGAATCCAACTTCTGGTGAGGTTATTATTGATGGTAAAAATACGATTGATGATTCTCTTTATACAAAGAGTCTTATAGGTTATTTACCAGAAAATTCTCCTCAATATGATGATATGACTGTATATGAATATCTATATTTTACTGCTGAGATAAGAGGAGTAAAAAAAGATGAGATCCCACAGGCAATAGAAAAAATGGTAGAATTAACCGATCTTTATAATGTTGTTTCCAAAAAAATAGGAGAGTTATCAAAAGGGTATAAAAAGAGAGTAGGACTTGCTTCAGTAATGATTCACGATCCTCAAATTCTTATTCTTGATGAACCAACCGCTGGACTTGATCCGAATCAGATAATAACTTTTAGGAAAATGTTGAGAAGATTAGCAGAAAAAAAGACAATCATTGTTTCCACTCATATTCTTTCTGAGATTGAGGCAATATGCGAGAGAGTAATAATAATAAAATCTGGTAGAATTGTCGCAAATGACTATATTCAAAATCTTATTGCTAAGTTTTCAGAAGATGAATTTATTGAGTTTTCTATAGAAGGTGACAATCTTCTACAAATAGAAAATGAGATGGCAAATGTAAAGGGTGCATGGAAAATTGAATTTGAGAAGAAAGATGATAGAAATATATTTAGATTTAAGGCATTATGTTCAAAAGGATCAGATTTTGAAAATAATTTAAAGAATTTTATAGATAGTAAGGGATATAAATTGAGATATTATGAAAAAAATAATGCTAATCTTGAAGAGATATTCTTAAAATTAGCAGGAGAGGAGGAAGAAAGTGCTTAGTCTGATATTAAGTTTTATTATTAATTCTTTAATATTAATCTGTGTTCCTTTAATATTTATACTTACCCCTATATTTTTTATGCCTATAGGAGTTAAGGCTATTTATAAAAAAGAAACTTTTACCAATTTTTATTCTTCAATTGCATACGTTTTTTTAATAGTGTTTATTCTTGTTCCAAATATTATGTTTTTTCATTTTTTTGGCGGGATTTTTAAAGAAGATCTTGCATCAATGAGAAGATTTTTTGCAATGCTACCATTTGTTTTTATTATTTTTATACCAGGCCTTGCAATGGGCTCATGGTCAAAAGAGAAAAACTCTGGGACAATAGAACTTTTGTTCACATATCCGGTTCCAGAATGGCAGGTTATTGTTGGTAAGTTTTTTTCTGGAATGACTATTGTAATAGTAGCTCTGTATAGTACTATTTTTATACCATTACTTACACATATTTTTTTAGGTAATTTTGACTGGGGACAGATTGTGACTCAATATGTTGGATCGCTATTTCTTGCTGCTTCATATCTTGCTATTACAATGTTTATCTCAAGTCTTACTAAAGAATTGATAAATTCCTTTTTATTGAGTGCTGCTGTATTATTATGTTTAACTTTAATAGGATACTTTCCATCTGTTGTAATTTTTCCAAAATGGCTTGAATGGCTAAAACAAATATTTGTATGGTCGAGTCTTTCTACTCATTTTACTAATTTTAGTAAAGGTGTAATTGATTCGAGAGACATAATATACTATTGTGGTGTTACAATTTTATTTTTCTATTTAAATCTACGCTCACTTGAGAGCAGAAAATGGAGATAGGCTATGATACAATTAAATTTTAAAGATGATTTAGTAGTTAAAAAGATAGAATCATGGATTATATTTATTCTTATTTTATTAAATATTCTTCTTTTTATATTCATCTCTAATAGATTATATTTTAGATTTGATCTAACTGAGGGACAGAGGTATTCTATAAGTCCTCCTACCAAAAATCTTTTAAAGAAATTAGATAATACACTTGTTATAGAATATTTCTATAATAATAAATGTAAAGAGATAAAAGAGATGGCTCAGGTTGTTCAGTATATTGAAGATATTTTAAAAGAGTATGAAAATGCTGGCAATGGGCTTGTAAACATTGTTATTAAAGAATTGAGCTATGAAAAAGCAAATGATCTTGCTTTAATTTCAGAACTTGAGCAAAAGGGTATAAAACCATTTGCATTGAGTGAAGGAGGAACTACAGAGTCCAAAGAATTACTTGGCTTTTCCGGGATTATTGTAAGTTATAAAGAAAACTCAAAGGTGATATCTCCGATATTTAATGATCAGGGATTTGAATTTAGATTAGATGTAGAGATACAGAAATTACTTGGCGGTGGAGAAGATGTTCTTGGCATTATATTTGCCTGCGATGGGCTCTCATTTGAAAAAAATTACTCTTATGTTAATCAGATTTGTGAAAATGAATTCTCAAATATAAAGATTATTTCAAGTGGAGAAAATATCCCAAATGATGTAACAACATTATTGATAATTGGCGGGGATAACCTTACTGACTATGATATTTTCCAGATCGACCAATTTTTAGTAAATGGCGGAAAAGCATTTATTGCATTGAGTGGAATTCAGGTAATAATTCAGGAATATGGACTATTTGGTATGCCAGCAGATTCAAGATTATTTGATCTTTTAAAGTTTTATGGAATTCAGGTTACAAAGGATCTTGTTGGTGATAATGAATCTTATAGGCCAGTAATTCAGGGCTTTTCAAAGGCAAGATATCCTCTTTGGATTAAAGTAAAGAATAAGAATTTTAACAAAAAGAGCCCTATTGTAAATGAGATTGAATCATTAAAAATTTTATGGGCATCATCAGTCAAAGTTGATGATAGGGTAAAACAATATGGAGATATTCTATTCTCAACAACAAATTCCGCATGGGCACAGGTTTCTGATTTTAAACTGGATCTTGAATCCTATAAATATCCGGTTCAGGAAGGGGGAAATCAGTATCATCTTGCTTTAACTTATAAAGGTCCTATTGATAGTTTTTTTGCCGATAAAGAGGTGCCAAAGAATTTAAGTGGCAAAGATTCATTTACTGGCAATAAAGTAACAAAAGGAAATACACAATTGGTTGTTGTTGGTAGTGAATTCTTTTTGAATAATGATTTTGCTGGCAATGAGGAGTTTCTATTCTTAATGAATAGTCTTGACTGGCTTGCAAAAGATAGCTCTTTAATAGCAATAAGAAATAAGGGTAAATTTTCTAAGCCTCTTGATAAGGCAAAAGATAGTCAGCAGTATGAATTCTTAAAGAATTTTATAATAGGTTTTACTACCTATTTCTTGCCAGTAGTATTCGTAATTATTGCTATTATATTATTTATAATTAAGAAAAATAGAGATAAGAAGATTAAAGACTATTTTATTGCAAAAAAGAGATCAAACACTTAACATAAAAAATTTTTAATTTAAGGGGTTAAAGATGAAGGTAAATAGAAGACAACTTATTATAGGTTTAGCGATTTTGTTTGGCGTTCAGTTAATTATATTATTATTAGTTAACATCTTTTCTTTTCAAAGTGTAAAATTGAGAAAAATTCAGGCAAAATTACTGACTGGTTTTAAAAAAGAGGGCGTTATTTCTTTAGAGATTAAAGACTATATGGACTCTTTTTCCATAGATAGAATAGAGAATAGCTGGTTTGTAAAAAAAGAGGGTAAATATATACCGGCTAATATCTCTAAGGTCAATTTGTATCTCAATATGCTTGATACAATGAATAAAGGAATTGTCGTATTTAATGGAAGTGATGAATCGAGTGATAGAATGTATGGTTTTGACGAAAAGAATATTCAGACTCTTATAATAAAATTAAAAAATAAAAAAGAGATTGTTCTTGACATTGGCAATACCGGCTCAAAGAGGGGAACTTCGTATGTAAGATATAATAAAGAAAAGAGAGTTAGAGAGGTAAATTCTTCTATTTCTATAGAGACTGGCAATGAACCAATTAGCTGGGCACGAAGAAATATATTTATAAACATTACAGAGGATGATGTTAATACAGTAGAAATAAATTCAAAAATGGAATGGTTTAAGGGGGAATATAAACTGATATTTATTGATCCAAAGAGTAAGGATGCCCAAAACATAAATGGTAAAGATAAATTCAGAATTGAACCATTAGAAGAGGATTGGAAGTTTGATGACTATACATTTCAGAATATGGTTAAGAATTTGTTAGATATAAGGGTAAGTGATTATAAGGTTAATTTTTCTGTAAGTGGAATGGAGAGCCTTTCTACAATTAAGGTTATTTTAAAAAATGGTAAGTCTTTAAAATTAGATATTTATAAGGCGACTGAAAACGATGTTGCTGAATATATAATAGATACTGATTTTGATGATTACTTATATCTTGTTCATACAGATGATATAAAGAAGTTTATAAAAGATCCAAAAGAGATTCTTAAAAAAGAGGAGTAATTAAAATTTAATGATTAGTGAGAGGAGACTATACTGGAAGGATGATGCATGGGAGAGATTTCTTAGATTTTCTAAGGATATAAAAACGCCAGCATTAGTTATTGATCTTAGAGTGATCAGGCATAAGTTTGAAGAATTAAAGTCAAACTTCCCTTATGCAAAGATTTATTATGCTGTTAAAGCTAATCCAAGTAAAGAAATTTTAAAGATGCTTGTCGATATGGGTAGTTGTTTTGATATTGCCTCTGTTTATGAACTTGATGATGTTTTACAATTAGGAGTCACAGGGGACAGGATTAGTTTTGGCAATACCATTAAGAAAAAAAAGGATATAGAATATGCCTATAAAAATGGGGTAAGACTATTTGCAACAGATAGCAAGGCTGATCTGGTAAATATAGCAGAGGCTGCCCCTAATTCAAAGGTATTTGTTAGAATTTTAATGGAGAGTTCAGAAAGTGCTGACTGGCCTTTATCAAGAAAATTTGGTTGTCATCCAGATATGGCATATGATCTTATTGTTGAGGCAAAAGAATTGGGGCTTATACCTTATGGAATATCTTTTCATGTTGGTTCTCAACAGAGAGATATAGGTCAATGGGATGATGCTATTGCAAGGGTGAAATATCTATTTAATGCATTAGAAGATGAAGAGGGGATTAAGCTTAAACTTATTAATATGGGTGGTGGACTTCCAGCTTCATATAAATTTCCTACAAATAGTATTTCGGTATATGCTAAAGAGATAACAAGATATATTGAAGAGGATTTTGGAAATGATATGCCAGAAATAATTATAGAGCCTGGTAGATCTCTTGTTTCTGATGCTGGTGTCATAATAAGCGAAGTTATACTCATATCGAGAAAGAATAATACCGCTTTAAATAGATGGGTCTATCTCGATGTGGGAAAATTTAACGGCTTAATTGAGACAATGGATGAATGTATAAAATATCCAGTCTTTACTGAAAAGTCGGGTAAAATGGGCGATGTTATACTGGCTGGCCCTACCTGTGACAGTATGGATGTTATGTATGAAAAATTTAAATATAAATTGCCTGTCAATTTAGCGATAGGGGATAGAGTTTACTGGTTTTCTACTGGTGCTTATACTGCCTCTTATTGTTCCGTTGGTTTTAATGGTTTTCCACCAATGAAGACATACTTTATCCCAGAGGATTTTAAATAGTTTGTTTAAAAGAAAGATATATTTTGAAAAAAATATGCGACAATTGTCGTAAATAATACGACAATTCTTTTTTATTTAATTTTGTGTTATGTTATATGAAAACTAAGATTTATAACATAAAAGAGGCTGCAAAATTCTTTAATGTATCAGAGGCAACAATAAGAAATTGGGTAAAAACTGGCATTCTTAATTTAGAAAACAATCTCATTACTGAAAGAGAGTTGTTTAGATTAAAAGAGGATATAGAAAAAGGAATTCTAACAAAATTAAATAAAAGAGCAAATAAATTCAATCTAAATAAAAATTTTATACCGGAAGAATATATCCCTTTAGATAAATCTTATGATTCTAATATTAAATGTCTAAAAGATATTATTACTTATATAAAAAACGAAAATCTTTCTGTTGAAAAGTCGATTAATTATCTTCTACTAAACTATATAATTTCTAATCAAATGGCTTTTTTTGATAATGAAATAAAAATATTTAAAAATAATCTAAAAAAAGAGATAAAAAAATTGGAAATTGATATAACTGATAGAAAATTTGTTAAATTATTGGAATTTAAACTTCCAGAAATTCCAGATCCAGTAGGATTAATCTATCAATCTATTTTTAAAGAAGGTGAAAAATCAAAAAAAGGTTCTTACTATACACCATTAAATATAATAAATAAAATAAGAGATCTTTATGTAAAGAAAAATTTTGCAGTCTGTGATCCGTGTTGTGGAACAGGTCAGTTTCTTTTGTCCTTTGCTGAAATTATAGAAAATCCAGAGAATTTATATGGTTTTGATATTGATAAAATTGCAGTAAAAATAGCAAGATTTAACTTAATCTTAAAATATAGGGATGTGGATTTTGAGCCAAATATATTTTACCATAATTTTCTTATAGATGAATATAAGGGAATACCTTTTGATTTAATTGCGACAAATCCCCCATGGGGAGCACATTTTTCTTATGAAGAATTAAAAATATTGAAAGAAAAATTTCCAGATATAAAGTCTGGTGAATCTTTTTCCTATTTTCTTTTAGCCTCTCTTAATGTTTTAAAAGAGGGAGGAATCCTCTCTTTTGTATTACCAGAATCTATTTTGAATGTTAATATTCATAGAGATATAAGAAATATTATTTCTAAATATCGTATTGAAAAAATAAAGCCTTATGGAAAGATTTTTAAAAAGGTATTTTCAAATGTAATAAGAATGGATATTAAAAAATTGGAGAGTAAGAATAATGAGATTATATTTAATATAAACATTACTGATAAAGATATTAAGATAATGTCTAAAATTTTTGAATTAGAGCATACAACTTTAAAGGGAAAATCCTTATGGGCTTTAGGTATTGTAACAGGTAATAATTCAAGATATCTTATAAGAGAAAAAAGATATGGATTTGAGCCAGTTTATACTGGAAGAGAGGTGACCAATTTTTTTCTTAAAAGCCCACAGTACTATATAGAATGGAAGCCAGATATTTTTCAGCAGGTTGCAAAAGAGGAATATTATAAAAGAGAGGAAAAGCTTATTTATAGATTTATCTCAAAGAATCTAATCTTTGCCTATGATAATAAAAAGAGCCTTACTTTAAATAGTGCAAATATTTTAATTTTAGACTTTGACTATTCTATTAAAGTTGTTTTAGCTCTCTTTAATTCTTCTTTGTATCAGTTTTTATTTAGAAAGAAATTTAATAGTATTAAAGTTTTAAGATCTCATCTTGAATCTCTTCCTTTACCATTTTTTGATAAATTAAGAATAAAAAATATAGAAGAGATGGTGGAATATATTTTGATAAATAGATGCTCTGATTTTTTTGACTTAGATGAGTATATTTTTTCTTGTTTTAATATATTAGCCGAAGAGAAAGAGTATATTAGAAAAATAGTGAAAGAGTGAATAGAGAAGCAAGCAGACTAAAGAATGTTACAGGTAACCCATATTGAATAAATTTTAAGAAAGAAATTTTAAAACCATGATTTTTAAGAATTGACATCCACATAATACCGGCAAGTGCTCCAATTGGTGTTACATTTGCCCCAAGATTTGAACCAATTATTACAGAATATGCTGTCCCAAGAGTAAACTCTTTTGGAGTTGATGATATTAATGGCACAAATGAGAGAGACATTGGAATATTATTAAGAAAATTTGCTGAGAGAGTAGAAAGAATTCCATAAATAAAGATATATAACTTTTGATTATTCATACATAGAGAATTCAAAAACAATGAGATATCCTCTGTTATACCATATTTTTGTAATGCCTCTACTATAATAAAAAGTGAGAGAACAAAAGGTATTACTCCCCATGGCATCTTTTCTACAGTATGAGTTAAAATAGGATTCGAAAATTTTGTTTTATTCTTTATTGCCTTTATCAAATTGTAGATTACTCTTATTGTTATAAAAGTTGCAAGAAGAAAAGCAAAGAATAGAGAGATTTTCCAGATGCTTATATGAATATACTGTGATATTGAAAGAGTTATTATGCATAATACTAAAACAATTAGTCCTATTAATGATCCCTGTTTATCTTTTATTGCTGCTTTTGGGTCTATATCCTGTTTTATTATAGGATAATTTATATGTTTATAGAATATGGCATACACTACAAAAAGATTTGTCAAACCTGCGACAATTGTTGGTAAAGCCATTATTAAAAAATATGAAAAAAAAGATATACCTGATGCCCCAGCAATTAAAATATTTGTAGGATTACCAATGTATAACATCATACTCCATGTATTTGCTGCAAAAAATTCTGCAATTAAAAAAGGGATTGGATCTATTTTTGTATCCCTTGCAAAATAGTATATAAAAGGGGTAAATGTTAAGATCACTATATCATTTGATGTAAATATTGTAAGAGTAGATACAATAAAATATAATACAAAAAACAGTTTAATACTATTTCCTTCAGAATGTTTTATTGCAATTCTTGCACAATAATCAAAAAAACCACAATAATCAAGAAATATACTTATAAAAGCCATTGATAAAAAAAGGATTAAAATACCAATTGGTGAGAGTCTTGATGATCCTATTAAATTTGTCTTTATTTCTTCAAAAGATAAAATTTTAATTATTATTATTAATATTGCTCCAATTAAAACACCAAAATAAAAAGTCTGAATTTTTATATTATATTTTGAATTCAAGGTTATATTAGGTTTAAATAAAATAAATAATATTGTGGAAATAGATGAGAAAATAAATATTAAGAAAACAATAAATTTGATATTCATAATTTTCACAGTAAGAGGTGATAATATAAACAATTAAAGTGCATTTGTCAAAATTTTTATTTATATTTTTTAGGTGAAATTAATTTTATTTTTAGGCAATTAAAATGATAGAGTTGTCCTAAGGTAACTTTTTACTAAAAGAGATATAATAAGCTAAAATTTAAATAAAACATTAATTTTTATAAAAATTTTATCTCTAAAAGCCGAAATTTTGAGTCAAAAGTAAGGTGGAAATACTGATCTGGATGAGGATGGCGGGGGATATCAGGCGACATAATCTTCCCACCTTCCTTTTTCTTCACAACCACAGCCTTCCTTCCTCTTAATTCATCAAGTTTTCTTTTTAGCCTCTCAATTTTATTTTCAAACTCTTTTTCTCCAAAAGTCTCAATTCCCATAAAATACTCCTCTAATATCTCCCTTACAAGCACAGCCATACTGAATGTATTTAGATGGCTATGAATTAACTTTAATTGATTGTATAGCTTTTTAGGAAGATATACTCTTACTCTGTGTGTAGCACAGACTATTGGGTAATCTTTTTCCCTTCTTTTTTCTTTAAGATGCTTTTTTTCAATAATAGGAATAACCTTCTCAAAAATTTCTCTTATTAAACGAGAAAATGGGATAGATCTCTTTTTTGCTAAATTTTTAATGTTGTCTAATAAGAGTTTGTTTAGAACAAAATCATACTTTTCCATATTTTTTCCCTCCTAAAATAAAAATTGTTTTCTATATATTAATCACAAAATTTTTGAGAAAATCCTTTACAACTTTTAGAAAAAAAATTAAAAAAATTGAGTAAAAATAAAAGCGACGCTTCAATAAAGGAGTGGAATTTTTAAAATTTGGGTAAAAAATATTTGAGAGAATCCTAAATTTTGATAGTTTAAATTTTGAGTATTTTTATAAAATAAAAAAATAATAGTTTCTAATTAGTTAAATTAATCAACTCTAAATTTAAATTTTTTATTTTAGCCTCAATAAGGCGATAATAAAGAGTTTCCATTTTATCAGATGTATTTTTGATATTATACTTTTCTGATAATTCTAAAGATTTTTTTGAAAATCTTAATCTTAATTCCTCGCAAGAAAGAAGTTCTAAAATTTTTTCTGCTAATTTTTCTGGATTATTTGGCTCCACAATAAATCCGTTATCTTCAATTAATTCCGGCACCCCTCTTGCATTTACTCCAATAATTGGCAGGCCAAACATAATTGCCTCAAGAATTGTCATTGGTTGATTTTCTGATGTGCTTGCTGTAACAAAAACTTTCATCTTTTTAAAAATACCAGACTCTAATAATTTTTTGTTTGGGATAAGGCCAGTAATTACTATTTTATCCCTGATTTTTTTATTTATTGCTATTTTTTCAAGTTGAGAAATATAAGGCCCACCCCCAACTACCAAAAGTCTTATCTTACTATTTTTATTCATTGCAATTTCAACAGCATCTATTAAAGTATCAATGCACTTTTCCTTTGATACTCTTCCTACATATAAAATCCATTGTTCATCATCTTTTATTTCAATATTAAGATCATTTTTAAAATTAAAATTTTTATATTTATCAACATCAACTCCATTTGAAATAATTTCTAAATAACTCTTTAAACCATTCTCTTTTAAAATCTTTGCTGTCTGAATTCCGGGACTCACAACTGCATCACATCTATTAAAAAAATTGTTAGAATACCACCATCCTATTTTTTGGAGAATTGTCCATTTCTCAAGACCCACTATACTCAAATACTCTTTTTCTGCAAAAAAAGTATGAAATGTCCCTACAACAGGCACTTTTAATTTACGAGCAATCCTTATTGCCTGATATCCAATTGTAAATGGGGCGTGAAAATGTATTATATCTGGATTAAATTCTTTTATCTTTATAAATACATTTTTATCAAATGGATATGTAAAATAGAAATCTGGATAAAATTCTGCTGGAAAGCCATCCTGAAAATAGACTGGAAAAGGGAAATAATCCTCTGGATAATCTTTAAAATCTTCTGGCTTGATAGTAACTCCAAAAATTTCATGCCCCCTTCTTGCCATTTCAAAGCATGTATTTATAGATGAGGTAACAACTCCATTTACCTGTGGAAAAAAATTATCCATAAAATATGCTATTCTTAATTTTTTCTTTTCCATAAATAAGTGATCTCCTTATAAAAATTATATATTTCAAATAAGAGAATTGTCGTATTTAGTAAAAATTTTTAATATATTAGACATTATATTAGCATTTTCTGCATATAACAATATGTCTCTCTTTTCCAAAATCATTTTCGATTTTATAAATATTATACTCTATATTAATTTTCTTACATTCAGATATCTCTTCTTTTATTTTTTCTATTCTTCCTTTATAAAGGATATATATACCATTACTATTAAAAAATTTTTTTGTAAGACTAATTATTTCATAAATTGATTTAAATGCTCTACATGTAACCACTTGACTTTTTATATCAATATTTTCAACATTATTCAAAATAATTTGCACATTTTTTAAATTTAGACTTTTTTTTATCTCCTCTAAAAACAAAACTTTTTTAGGACTCTTTTCTATAAGAGTAATATTTTTATCTGGAAATATAATTGCAAGTAAAACACCCGGAAGACCACCTCCAGTCCCTAAATCTGTAATAGAATTATAATTAGCAAAATAAGAATACGGCAATAAACAATCAACAATATGTTCTTTAATTAAAACTTCTTTTGTTATTTTTCTTGAAAATAGATTGATCTCTCTATTTTTTAATATTAAATGCTCAATATAATTTTCAATCTTATCTAAATAGTGAAAAAGATTTAAATCTCTTAATATTTTCTCTAACATTATCTCTCAATGTCCCCGGATATCACCTCTATTAATTCTACAAGACTATTTGAACTATTAACTATTTTGTGAGATATACCCTTTTTGATTATAATAGAATCACTCTCTTTTATTTTGATAATCTCATTCTCCTTTTCAATCGTTACCTCCCCTTTTATACAGGTTATTGTCTTTGAATTAAATTTCAACAATATATTTTCTGTATTTCTAAAAGGATCAATTATAATTTTTTGAATAATTGATTTACTATTTTTTTCTATTTCAACGATATATCCCCACTCATAGAATCTTTTATTATTATAAAAAAACTCATTTTTTCTTTTTTTCTCGAGTTCCTGAGCTACATTCTTTACCTTTTCTGAAGAATTTAAATTAGAAATTAGTAATGCATCCTCTGTGTCTATTATTGCAAGATTGTTAACATCTATTGTGGCTATCAATCTTTTATCACTCCATACAAAAAGATTGTTTGAATTAAAATTAATAAAGTTTTCTTTTTCCATACGAATTACATTAAGATTTTCATCTTTTTTAGAAAACTCATAAAGAGAAAAAAAACTACCAATATCGCTCCATCCAATATCTGCTGGTATTACGACAATTCTATCAGATTTTTCCATCAGAGCATAATCTATGGAAATATTTGGATATTCATTATAACTTCCTGTTTTTTCTTTTACTTTCATAGTTATATTATAGATAAGAGAAGCATGCTTATTTAATTCTTCCATAAAAGTAGAAATTTTAAATATAAAAATCCCTGCATTCCAGAAAAAATTACCACTTTGTAAATATTCTTCTGCCTTTTTAATATCTGGTTTTTCAACAAATCTATTTACTTTATAGCCTGTCCCAATTTTAATATCTGTTTTTTCGATATAACCATAACCAGTTTTCGGCAAATTAGGGACAATTCCGAGAGTAACAATATACCCCTCTTTTGCTATCTTTTCTGCTTCATCTAAAATTTCATTAAATCTTTCAGTATTCTCAATATGATGATCAGAAGAAAGGACTGCAATAACATCCTCATTATCAAAAAAGATAGAACTATAAGCAATTGCTGGGCATGTATTTTTCCCTTCTGGTTCAAGAAGTATATTTTTCTTTGGGTATTCTAAAAATATTGAAGAGAGTTGCTTATTTATGATGGTAAAAGAGTCTTCTGTTGTTATAACAAAAATATCTTTGCCATTTTCTTTACTAACTCTTAAAGCTGTATTTTGTAACATAGAATATTCATTTATAAGACTTAAAAATTGTTTTGAATAATATTTTCTACTTAAGGGCCATAGCCTTGTCCCAGACCCACCTGCTAAAATTAGATATTTCATAACTTATAACTCCATTTTTGCTAACTTTATATACTAAAACTATATAATTTTGTCAAAAAATAATTGAGTTTTAATTAATAAAAAAGTGCAACTTTATTTTCAAGCAAATAATAGGACAGATTTATCCCAAGCTTAATTGTATGTAAGAAAAATTAAATAACCTCATTTTTTTTTTTGATAAAATTTTTAAAAAAATCTTTTCAATAGTATGTCTCAAATCCCACGACCTGATAGCAATCGTTGTAGATTGCCTTGTAAAAGGGCGTGGTGTTACCGGAAAAGTGGGATAATTCTCTGCTCTTATTCCACTTTTTTATCTTTGTTAGTCTCAAAAATAACCTTAATGTTACTATACTACATTTCATCTCAACCCCTGTAATTCCAAGTTTATCATACTCTTGAAGAAAGAGTAGGATAATTCTCCTCAATAAACACCCCATGCTGAAAAAATTAAGATCAGCATGGATCTTTTTTAAGAACCTATAATCCTGTTTTGACAGATAAACATGAATCCTACTATCCCCATCTATTCTCTCATATCTATTTCCATCCTCTGGACCAAAACAATATATTTCTTTTACTCTATTGCTATAGATCTGCAAGATATACACAATAAGTCCAGAAATAGAGATGTTGAATTTCCTCGCAATAGTTGCAAGTCTTTTTTTCATTTCCGAATTAACGACTACGTGTAATTCGTGCTCACACTTATAATTTTCTAAGATAGTATTAATGTTATTCATAAAAAATCCTCCTTTAAACTATTATAAAAATTATTTTCTATATATTAATCACAAAATTTTTGAAAAAATCCTTTACAAGTTTTTTTTAAAATTTAAAAAAAATTACCTAAAAATAAAATTACGGATTTATTAAAGTATGTATCTGAAATTAAAAAAGATATAAAATCTATTGGATTAGAGTCAAATTCATTTAATATTTATACGACAATTCTCTCTATCTAAAAAAATAAATAATTTTTTATTTTATAAACTTACCCCCAATAAGAGAACAATTAATTCCACCCATTCCAAAGGAATTTTTCATAAAATAATTTATATTATAATCAATCGATTTATTAGCACATACATCAAGATCTATTCTTTCATCAAGATTCTCAATATTAATAGTAGGATGAAGTTTATTATTATACATCTGTAATATAGTAGCAATTAATTCTATTGTGTTACTTGTCCATCCAATATGACCAATCATCGATTTTGTAGCATTTATTTTTAATTTATAAGCATGTTCTCCAAAAACTTTTTTTATACTTTCTATCTCTATTAGATCCCCAAGCGGGGTTGATGTAGCATGAGCATTTATATAATTTATATCTTCTTTTTTTATGCCTGATTTTTTTATAACCTTATTCATAATATTTGTCTGTCCAATAACAGAAGGAGTTGGAAGATGGCTTGCATCATTATTAAAATCTATTGCTAAGATTTCAGCATAAATATTTGCATTTCTCTTTAAAGCATGCTCTAAAGATTCCAATACTATTACACCACTTCCATGGGAAAATACAAATCCTTCCCTATCTCTATCAAATGGTCTTGATGCTTTTTCTGGATTATCATTGAAACTTTTATAACTTATTGCCTCAAGCATTGATAAAGCCTGAAAACCTATATTAGAATAATCAAGAGAACCTCCGCCAACTATTACAATATCACTATTATCCAATAATATTTCATCATATGCAAACTTTAGAGCAAGTCCAGAACTTGCACAAAATCCACCAATTGTGCAAATATGTCCATAGATTTGTAATACTTCCGCAATAGAAGTTACAGTATCAGCATCAAAAGAAACAAGCCCACAAAGAGGATCTATATAATCTGGTTCAATATCGAATTGTCTTATATTTTTTGCTATGTAATTATCATATAAATTATGACCCCCAATAAAGCAAGAGATTCTTTCTTTATCAGGCATGAAATTGAATAAGCCACTGTTAAGATAGGCATCTATTGCTGTTAATAAAGTAATTTTTGTTGAAAAAGGTGCTGTTTTAAATATCTTTTTTAATCTTTTGAAATAGTCTTCAGGTATATTCTCTTTTAAATAGTTAATTTTACTATTAAAATCATAATCACTCAAATCCCCGGCTATTTTACAGGCAATTTTAGAAGAATCAATGCTCTTTATTTTTGTAATGCCAGATTTTCCATTAATAAGATTTTGATAAAAATCACTTAAATTATCACCAATTGTGGTAATAACCCCCATTCCAGTAATAACTATTCTTTTTTTCATACTACCCCTTTATTAAAATATTTTTTAATATAATTTATTATAGTATATAAAAATTTAAAAATCAATATATATGCTCATATTTTTTTAAAAAAAATAAAGGGTTGAAATAAATACAACGGAAAATTTCTATTTAACTTATTTGAATCATAGAAATTTAAAAATATTTTAAAAAAGTAAGAGAAAAGTTTAGAAAAATAAATCCAATAACTTATAAATTATTTTGTGCCAAGATTCATTACCTGATATGAGTCAATATACCAGATATTTCCTTTTTTGGAGAGAAAATAGGTATAATATTTTTTTTCTATATAATCAATATACTTGAATTCTATTAAAACATCTACCTTGCCTTTGCCTTCTGTATACTCTGTTTTAAGAATTTTAAAAGAGTGAGGCAAATAACTTATTTCATCTATTGTATTCCTTTTCAAATACTCTTTATAAGAATCAATTACCTCTTTTTTCTTTTCAATATCTACTTTTTTTATTTTATCTTTAAATATACTATTTTGTTCAATAAGTTTTTCTAAATCAAGATAAAGAAAAAATTTCTCCCACTCCTGATTCATCCTTGCCTCAAGCATATATGTTACAACTTCATCCGGAGATTTCTTTTCTGCATAAAGTTTTTTCTCTTCTTCAATACTTTTTATTTCTGCAATATATTCTTCTTTTATATCTTTTGGTCTTATATTAATTGTTAATTGATTGGAAATAATTGCCTCGTTATTAGAAGGAGTTCCCATAAAATTTAGTTTTAAATTGGGAAAAAATCTTGCTTTAATATAAAACTGACCCGGGACATTTATATCAAAATAGTCATTTAATGCAATTTGATAACTATATCCTTCAAGACTTCCGAGTCTAATAAGTGAATTAAATATAGCCTGAGGTCTATTAACAGAAATAATATATTCTTTTTTGTAATCAATGGCTCTATTCTGCATATTTACCATTTCAATATCAAAACTAAATTTTTTATCCTGAGCCATTAAAAAACTCTTTTCAGTATTTGTAGGGTTATACACATTAATATTTAGTATTATTTCATCCCCAACTCTATAAATTTTAGGATTGGCAAGTTCTATGCTAATTTTTATCCCTTCATAATTTGTTGGGTATATGGGATTTTGATTACTTTGAGTAAAACAAAGTGATGTTACAAAAATAAAAAATAAAAATATTATTCTTTTCATCAAGATAATTTATCGGAAATTTTTATTATAATTTTAAATAATTTATATAAAAAAAATTAAGTTTATATTCAAATAAAATTTAAACTCATTTTTTAGATTTTGAAAAAAAATTGGTAGATCAAATTCATTTTATCTATAACAAAGTTATATAACATAAAGTTAGTCAATTTGAGTAATATTTTATTTTCGTCTAATTAACAAGAACATATTTATCCTAAGGTTAATTTTATTTGAAAAAATATTATGATAATTTTATTTATTTATTTTCTAAAATTTTTAATAAATTTATCTAATAATAAGTTTCAAAGCCTATTACTTGATAGCAATTGTTATATATAGCCTTATAAAAAGGCTTGGTATTACCTTGAAAGTGGGACAATTCTCTACTCTTCCACCACTTTTTTATCTTTGTTATTTTTAAGAATAACCTTAATGTTATCATACCACACTTTTTCTCAAACCCAAGCATCCCTATTCTCTCATATTCCTCAATAAATATTTCAAGAATTGCTCTAAGTAATTTCGCCATGCTGAAAAAATTCAAATCAGCATGGATTTTTTTCAAAAATCTATATTCTTCTTTTGGAATATAGAAATGAATAGATGCATCTGCCTCTATTTTTTCATAAACATTCTCATCCTCACACCCAAAACAGTATCTCTTTTTAATTCTATCAGAAAATTTTTGCAATACATATAAAATTAACTTTGATAGAGAAATATTCTCTTTTTTTGCTATCTTTGAAAGTTTTTCCTTCATAGCAGAAGTAAGTACAAAGTGTAATTCATGATTATTGCTGCAATTTAGATTTTTTTTATTCATAGAAAATCCTCCTCAATTTTATAAAAATTATTTTCTATATATTAATCACAATTTTTTTAAAAAAATCCTTTACAATACAAATTATATTTTACAAAGAATTTACTTTAATTTAATGGAAATATTTATCTAAAAAAATTGATTTATAAAGAGAATATTGATATAAATCGAAAATGATTTTATAAAAAGTTTAAATGAGCAAAATATTTATGGTATAAAATATGCCTGAAAATAAAAAAAAATTTTTAAAATCCACTGCTATAATAGGTATAGCAACATTTTCTTCTCAGGTTTTAGGCCTTGTTAGGACTTCTCTTCTTTCTGCTTTTTATGGTGCAACAGAAAGTGAGGGACTTGCTGATTGCTATTCTGCTGCCTTTAAACTACCAGATATTATTTATACCCTTGTTGTCTCTGGTATTATTTCAATAATTCTAATCCCTTATTTTATAAAGGGTCTGGAACAGGATAAAATAAATATCAATAAGGCATGTTCTGGCTTTTTAAATCTTTTTTTTATTATAATTTCCTTTTTTATTTTTATTGGCTTTATTTTAGCACCCATTATTGTAAAAAATTTTTTACTCCCAGGATGGAATGATAAAGAAAAGATAGATTTGACAATTAAGCTTACAAGAATTATTTTCGCTCAAACTCTATTTATAACACTATCCAGTGTTTTTGGTTCTTATCTTAATGCTCTGGAGAAATTTACAGCATATTCTCTTGCTATGTTATCTTATAATATCGGAATTATTGCTGGAATAATATTTTTATCGCCATTTATAGGAATAGAAGGGGTTGCTTATGGTGTTGTATTTGGTAGCTTTTTACATTTTCTTTTTCAATTCCTGGGCTCAATAAAGAATGGCTTTAAGTACTATTTTGTTTTACCTAAAATAGATAAAGAATTAATTGATTTAACTCTAAATGCGCTTCCCCGTATAATTACACTCGGTAGTTCTCAAATAGTAAGATTCTTTCTTGTAAATATCTCTTCATTTATATGGACAGGTGCTATATTTATTTTTGATAATGTTGAAAATATCGGTATGGTTCCGTATGGTTTACTTGCTATAAGTATCTCAACAGCAAGTTTTCCAATTTTTATAAAATATTATAATGAAAATAGATGGCAAGTTTTAATAGAGAGTTTATTTGATAAATTAAGAATGCTTTTTTTCTTTATTATTCCTATCTCTTTTTTCTTTATTGTTTTTAGAGTAGAAATAGTGGATATACTTCTTGGATATAAAAATTACCTACCAAAGGATGTCAATATAACAGCAGAGGCTCTAATATACTATATGATAGGAATACCATTCTTTTCTGCAACTTTAATTCTTGTAAAATTCTATTATGCTATAAGAAGATCATTTTTACCAATGTTTATTGCAATTTTGTCTTCTTGTGCGACAATTGTCGTATCATTCTTACTGGTAAAAATTTTTGCTGTCTCTTCTCTTTCAATAGGCAGAACTACTGGTAACATTATTCAGTTTTTACTTTTAATATTATTTATATTTGTTATTAAAAAAGAAAATTTTAGTTTTAAAAATGAAGCAAAGGAGATATTATTTATTACATTAATTTCTCTATTCTTTTTATTCTTAGGGTTAATTTTAAAACAGTATATCAACTTTAATATAAATTTAAAGATTAACTATATATTAAGAATGGCAATAATAGGAATACCTTTTGGATTTTTTTATTTTCTCATAACTTTCTTTTTAAAAATTCCAGAGGCTACTTTCATATTAGATTTTATAAATAAATTTAAAAATAAATTTAAATCTAAGATTAAACAATAAGAGTTATTTTTAATATGCCATAATATTTATTACTTTCATAAATTTCTTTTGTTATATTGTATAATTTTGCCTTTTTCTTTTTAATATCTTTATTTTTTATTATTCTTAACCCTTTCTCTGAAATAAATTCTATTTTTTGTATTCTTTTTAGTAAAATTAGACTGTTAAAAACATAATCAATTGATTCTAATTCTTTATTTTTTAATAAAATTTTTATCATGTTTTCAATAATATTAATAAATTTGTTTTTTACTATAAGATTAAAATTTGAAAATATAATACATGTTAAAGATAATAAAATAGAACTTAATAAAGAAATTAAAATTATCAGATTCGATTTTTTCATATTTTATCTTACCTTAATATTAATTTTATTTTAACTCTTTTGTAATAATTTCATAAAAATATCTCGATTTTTCAAGTATCTCTTTTGGTTTATCCACATTTGATTTTCCCATACCAAAAAGCTTACCAAAATACAATTTTGCCTTTTCAAGATCTTTTTTTCTTCTTTCCGGATCACTTTTATCTCCATAGCAATATGTTAAAACAGCAATCATATACATAAGTCCATCATAACCATAATCTTTATCAATATCAGGTCCAAGTGGTTTTAAAGTCTCCATTATCTGCTCTTTTATCCTATTTAATTCAGTAGCATACTCATAAAAAAAGAGAGCCTTTTTATAAAACATCTCACTTAGATAATCATAATATCTGTTTGGATATTCTTTATTTAAATCTTCAAATAGATAAGCAGCCCTTACAGAGCATATTGCCTGTTTAATCACTGGCAACTGTTTTTTATTAAAATAGTCATAACATTGCACTGCTAAAACATAACTTACTGCCCCAGATTTTAATGTTTTGTACTTTGTATAGTCAATGGGTTCACCGCATAGTTTATTTGCAAATTCTATTCTTTCGAGAGTCTTCTCTTTTAAAGCCTCAATACCTTCATCTGAGATTTTTTCAAAATCTGTTTGCAAACTGGCATAATAACAATGCGGACATACCATAACAGAATAGATAAGGGGATAAATCTTACCAAATTTGGCACTTGGCTTATATGTTCTATGAAGTTTATCTGTTATTTCATCGGCAATGAGTCTTCCACCACCAATCATTAGATTCTCATTAAAAAATTTCTCCTCACAGACTGGGCATGTTGTCGCCTCTTTTGATAAGAATGTTATTTTCGGCCTAAATTTAGATTCTTCAGACATATAAAAAGCCCCATTTTCTAATATAGTCAAAATTTTTGATCTTGTCAAAAAAAATAAAACTTTTCAAATTTATTTAAAATTTTTCTATTACAACAACAGCCACAGCGACATCCTTCTCATGACTTATTGATAAATGAATGTTTCCACCATTTATCTCTTCATAATATTTTTTAGTATTGCCTTCAAGTAATATGAAAGGCTTCCCTTTCTCATCTTTTTTAATAATCACCTCTTTTATACTTATTCCATTTCCTATGCCAGTTCCAATTGCCTTTAAAAAAGCCTCTTTTGCTGCAAATCTTGCTGCAAGACACTGACTTACATTCTTTCTTTTCATACATAGATCTAACTCATTATCAGAAAATACCCTTTTTAAAAAATTATGATTTTCTTTTAATCTATCGAATCTCTTTACATTACAAATATCTATTCCTATTCCAAACATTTTTTTACTTTAAAATTTATTAACTTCAATCTATTTTTTCTAATCTTGAAAGCATTATTAAATCTTTCATTTTTTTAACAGCATTTCCAAGACCATTAAAAATAGCATAAGTTATAATAGAATATCCTATATTGAGTTCTTCTATACCTTTTATATTACAGATTGGCAAAACATTATGATAATTTAAGCCATGGCCTGCGCAAACTCTTAGATCAGTCTCTCTTTTTACCATTTCTGTAAATTCTTTAATCTTTTTTAATTCTTTCTCTTTTTCAATTCCGCTTGAAATCGAGTATCTACCTGTATGAATTTCTATATCTTTTGCTCCTGTCTTTAAAAAAGTATCTATGCTTGAAATATCAGGCTCTATAAAAAGACTCACCTCAATTTTATTCTTTTTTAATTCCGTAACAAAATCTTTTATTCTTGAAAAATTATTTTTTACATCAAGCCCACCTTCTGTTGTTATCTCCTCTCTCTTTTCAGGAACAAGAGTGACCTTTTTTGGTTTTGCTTTTAAGGCTTTTTCCAATATATCATCATTACATGCCATTTCAAGATTTATATAAGTTGTAACATTATTAACAAGTAAAAATAGATCATCATCTTTTATATGCCTTCTATCTTCTCTCAAATGAATTGTAATAAAATCCCCACCATTCTGTTCTACTATGCTTGCTGCATAAACAATAGATGGGAAAAAATCCCCCCTTGCATTTCTTAACGTTGCAATGTGATCAATATTTACACCCAATAGTATCATCTTTTACCTTTATTTATTTTTTAGATTTTTAAGAATATTACAATAAAATAGATTTTAAATCAATATTTTTTTTAATAATAACATTATGCTATCTTTTAAAATTTCACTTGCTTTTGAAATGTTTTTTAAAAAGTCTTTTTTTGCATTACAATCCCCTCTATCTGTTCCAACTAAAAGAGGAAGTATGAAATTTTCTTTTAGCCTATCAATAAAATAGAAGGTCTCCATATCAATAAAACTATACCCTCTATCAAAAAATTCCATTGCCTTTTCTTTATTTATAAGAGGAAGTTTTGTTGTGAGTAGTCTTTTATTGATGATTTTATCATTTATTAAATCCTGTAAAAAAGTAAAATTCTTGGTCGCTTTAAGATCTATCATCTTATCCTCAAAACATACTATCTGAGGAACAAAAGAATTTAGTATATCCATATCTGGATCAATGATAGCAGCAGTTCCTGCTTTTACAATGATACTCTCTTCTTCAAGATTAAATTTATTTAGAAATATCTCTGTATATTCTTCTCCTATTCCAGAAATATATAATTTTATATTTAAATCTTTATATTTACCAGTAAAATAATCGGGCCTTATTTTTTCTAAATCTATACCACTCTGATATATAAAAGAATTCGCCTCTTTGTAAGATGAAAAAATCAAAAAAACTTCACTCTTTTTCATAATTTTCTCCTATGATAAAAGTCAAGATATATTTCAAGCTTCCGCTTGTTTTAATACATAAAAAATCATAATAACTATCTTTCTTGCTACTGCTATAATAGCC
>Ga0209720_1001223_pt1 | contig 22511 bp, 20 predicted proteins | sample AD_JPNMR3_MetaG_FD_184426 | JGI IMG/M metagenome (GOLD analysis project Ga0209720, IMG submission 184426) | Active sludge microbial communities of municipal wastewater-treating anaerobic digesters from Japan - AD_JPNMR3_MetaG (SPAdes) (version 2) | ecosystem: Engineered > Bioreactor > Anaerobic...
ATAAGGTTCTGCCTGCGTTTCCGATAGCGCAGCTCATTTGCTGCATAGGGCTGAGCCCCCGCACAGATAGTATGGCATTATTCATAGAACAGCTTGTCAACGGACTTACAGTCGGAGCAGTGTATTCCCTTGTAGCTCTGGGGTATACAATGGTGTACGGCGTCATGAGGATGATTAACTTCGCGCATGGCGATTTCTTCATGCTCGGCTCGTACCTGGGATTTACGTTAATCAGCAGCGCACTGATTGGAGGCGCTATCCCTCTGTGGTTAGCCCTTGTTGTCCTTGTGGTTCTAGCCATGATAGGTGTGGGCCTTCTCGGGATCATAGTGGAACGTGCAGCGTATCGTCCTTTGAGAAAGTCGAGTCGGCTGACTGCAGTCGTTTCTGCAATTGGCGTGTCCATCTTCCTGCAAAATGCAGTGATGCTTATCTGGGGTCCGCGCTACAGGGCATACCCGCCGTGGGCTGTTCCCAACATTATCTGGCAGGTAGGAGATATCTACATTAATCTCATGCAAATCCTGATCCTGGCTGTATCTTTTGTCCTCATGATTGCGCTATACTTTTTTGTCCAGCACACGACGGTAGGTGCAGCAATAAGGGCAACTGCCATTGATCACGATGCTGCCAGGCTCATGGGAATAGACGTCGACCAGATAATCCGCCTTATCTTTCTAATCGGCCCTGCTTTAGGTGCTGCAGCCGGTGTGTTGCTGGGATTGTATTACAGACAAATCCACTTCACTGTAGGATGGACTTACGGACTTAAGGCCTTTACCGCTGCGATCATGGGCGGGATCGGGAACATTCCCGGAGCCATGGTAGGAGGGCTTCTCCTGGGCATTTTGGAGATGCTGGGCGCAGGTTATGTCTCTTCCGCTTGGAAAGATGTATTTGTGTTCATCATCCTCATCCTCCTGCTCATCTTCCGTCCTACAGGGCTGCTTGGAGAACGTATCGCTGAAAAGGTTTAAGAGGGAGGGGCTTTAGTAGGAATGGCTGAAAAAGGCACACAGACTGAATCCGAACTTAAGACGAGGCTTTCCCTCCCATCACCGAGGAGTCATATTTCGAGATTGGGGCTTCCTGCAGTTATCGTGCTTGCCGTCGTTTTTCCGCTTTTTGCAGGTGACTACTGGATAGACGTGGCCGTATTCTGGGGGATTTATGTCCTTTTGGGCTTAAGCTTAAATATTATCGTCGGTGAAGTCGGACTCTTTAATATGGGGCACGCTGCGTTCTTTGCCATAGGTTCTTATACGACTGCAATCTTAAGTGAGCAATTGGGACTATCCCTTTGGCTGTTGCTCCCGCTAAGCGGTCTTGCAGCAGGAGTAGCAGGATACGTGCTTGCCCGGCCTATTCTCCATCTCCGTGGAGATTATCTGCTCATAGTCACAATTGGTCTTAATGAGATAGTGCGTATTACTTTGCTCAATAACCCGTGGGGACTGACAGGAGGTCCCAACGGCATCATTATGCTGGATCAATTCAGGATCTTCGGTTACGCCATCCAGCGCCCGATAGACTTCTATTACCTGGTTTGGGCCCTTGTTGCGATAACCGTGTTTGTCCTTGTCCGCCTTCAGAGGTCTCGGATAGGCCGGTGCTGGAATTATGTGCGCGAAGATGAAATTGCTGCCCAGGCCATGGGGATTGACACTCGCTGGGCAAAGCTCGTGGCTTTCACCCTCGGGGCAGGTATTGCAGGGGCAACCGGGACTGTTTTCGCAGCGAAGCTCGTAGTGATATCACCTGAGAGTTTTAACTTTATGGAATCAGTTATTCTGTTTTGTATAGTCATTCTAGGTGGGATGGGGTCCATCCCGGGAGTGATTCTCGGTTCAGCCGGAATGATGGTCTTGCCTGAGCTTCTCAGGAACTTCGCCCAGTATCGTATGCTCTTCTTCGGCCTTGCTTTAGTGCTTATGATGATATTCCGCCCACAAGGCCTGTGGCCGAGCAAACGCTGGACGACAATCCTCAGAGAGGGGGAAGGCAAGTGACAGAACAACAACAAGTCCTACTCAAACTCGATAACCTGACCAAGAACTTCGGAGGGCTACGAGCAGTTGATGAGTTTGATCTGGAGATAGCTTCAGGCAGCATCACCAGCTTAATAGGTCCGAACGGGGCAGGGAAGACAACAGTCTTCAACCTGATAACCGGCATTTATCGGCCGGAGTCAGGCAGCATTAGGTTTAACGGATTGGAGCTTATCGGCAAACAGCCACACGAGGTGGCAAAGGTAGGAGTTGCCCGCACCTTCCAAACCCTCAGGCTCTTTGAAAACCTGACTTGCTTTGAGAATGTACTGTCAGGACAGCATTGCCGCACTTGTTCAGGAGTGATCAGTTCGATTCTGGGAACCTCTGCCCAGAGGCGGGAAGAAGAAGAGGTCAGGACGGAAGCTGAGCGGTGCTTGAAACTGGTGGATATGTGGGATTTACGAGACGAATTAGCAAAGAACCTCCCCTACGGATACAGGCGCCGCCTGGAAATCGCCAGGGCATTAGCTACCCAGCCCCATTTGCTCATTCTTGATGAGCCTGCCGGCGGACTCAATGAGCGGGAGACAGCTGAGCTCATGGATCTGATCCAGGAGATCCGAGACTCCGGGATTACGATTCTCCTTATCGAACATGATATGCAGGTAGTCATGGGGATTTCAGATTGGGTGGCTGTAATGGATAATGGCAGAAAGATTGCTGAAGGCACGCCTTACGATGTGCAGCATAACCCCTCTGTCATTGAAGCCTATCTCGGGACTGAAAATGGTGATTTCTATACAGAGTCCGAGAGGGAGGATTACGTATGAGCCTGCTTGAGCTTGTTGATGTGCATGTAGCTTACGGAAACGTCGAAGCAGTCAAAGGAATCAACCTTGCAGTGAATGAAGGCGAGATTGTAACCCTTCTCGGTGCCAACGGAGCTGGCAAAACCACTACGCTGAGGGCTATATCAGGTCTTCTCAGACTCCGACAGGGAGCCATCAAGTTCAATGAGCACGAGCTCCAGACGATGCCTGCCCATAGAATCGTCGAGCTTGGCATCTGCCATGTCCCTGAAGGGAGAAAGGTCTTCGGGACGCTGACTGTTGAGGAGAACTTGAATCTCGGCGCATACAAGTACCGCAAAGATCCCGAACGTGTAAAGGCCGGACGGGAACGCGTCTATCAGCTGTTTCCACGGCTTGAGGAACGGCAGAAGCAGCTTGCAGGCACTCTTTCCGGCGGTGAGCAGCAGATGCTTGCGATAGGGAGAGGGCTGATGTCAGACCCCAGAGTGCTTCTTCTCGACGAACCGTCTTTGGGGCTTGCTCCTATACTGGTGCAGGAGATTTTCCGGACAATATGTGAGATTAACAAACAGGGAGTGACTATTCTCCTTGTTGAGCAAAATGCCCGGATTGCGCTGAAAGTCGCAGAGAGAGCCTATGTGCTTGAGACAGGAAAGATTGCGCTAAGCGGGAAGTCTGAAGAGCTCAGGCGCGATCCCAGGGTGCAGCATGCATATCTGGGAGTTAAAGAGGGAGCCGGCCTTTCTTAACCCTCGTGCCTGCCCTGTGTTTCGCGTCGTATTAGCAGGGTTCCGGAGAACTGACACAAGAACTTCCAGCGCCGACTGCAAGATTTCGCGCAGATGTTTGTTGACAAGTCAGACTCCCACATGGTAATATCGTGGCAATCAGAATAGTATCTTGCGATGATTGGGGCTAGTAGGCGTATCACTACCGGCTTAGCGAGTCAGGGACGGTGTGAGCCTGATGCCGGGAAGCACGACTGAATGGGCCCGGGAGCAGTGGATCAGAAAGACCTTGGAGTCAAGTAGGGTTCACCGGGTTCCTCCCGATACAGGGGCAGGGTATAAGGAGATGCGTTCTCCCGTACCTGGAGAGAGAGTCAGGGGAGTATTGTCTCACTGTGTATGAGGGTACTCATCCGGACTAATTGGGGTGGTACCGCGGAATGTAACCCGTCCTCAAAGCAGGGCGGGTTTTTTGTTTCTCTTCGGGGGGCAGTCGGCGGGCAGTGCCCGCCTTTATGCAGTCAGTGGAAAGAACCCTCCTCCCATCGGGAGTTTGGGATGCGAAATACGAGTAAAGAAGCGAGGAGGCAGAGAAGAAATGATAAAAAGGCTCAACAGGCGGTTTGAGAAGATGCAAACTCTGGTCAAGATCCTATCTGCTGCAGTTCTGATCCTATGCGTTGCGACGGGTTTTGTCTACGGTAAAGAGCTTCCACCTGTCAAGATAGGTGCTGCAGGACCGTTTACAGGAGACCTGTCGAAGATAGGACTGGATGCGCTGAATGCAATCCAGATGGCAGTGGATGAGGCGAATGCAGAAGGCGGAATCGGAGGACGGAAGATTGAGGTTGTTGTAGGAGACGACATGGGAGATCCCTCCAAAGGAGTGTTGGTAGCTGAGAAGTTCGCCATGGACAGGAACGTCCTAGGTGTCGTAGGTCCGATGAACAGCGCAACTGCGGCTGCAGCGCTTCCTGCATATGATCGAGCAGGTCTTGTAATAATCAGCCAGTCTGCCACAAACCCGGACCTCAGCGAACGGGGATACAGGGTAATGCACAGGATATGCCCGAGAGACGATGCGCAAGGCCCTGCAGCAGCTAGGTTCATAGTGGAAGAGGTAAAAGCGAAGGTTATCTACGTTATCGATGACAAGAGTACTTACGGACAAGGGCTGGCTGACCAGGTTGCAGCTGCCTTGGAGCGGATGGGAGTAAAGCTCGAGCGCGGGCAGATTTCCAGTGAAGACAGGGACTTTTCACCTATCCTTACCCGGGTAAAAGCCGCTCAGCCGGACCTGGTTTACCTCGGGCTTTCAAATCCTGCGCAAGCTGCAGGTCTATTGAAGCAAGCGGTGGGCTTAGGTTTGTCTACCAAATTTATGGGCGGCGACTGCATGAAAGAGAAGGATCAGCTGGTGGCTGGTGCAGGAGGAGCAGCTGAAGGCATGTATATCACTGCTATCGGCAAGGATATCGCCGAAGTCCCGGCTGCACGCGAATTCATCGAGAAGTTCGAAGGCAAGTACGGTGCGATGAGTGTATTCTCCGGTCAGAGCTACGAAGCTACGAAGATCTTGATTGAAGCTTTGAGGGCAGCTGCGGGAGATGACCCCGCAAGCCTTAACAGAGCCAAGGTGCTGGATGCGGTCCACAACATACGCGATTACAATGGCATATTAGGTTTCCCCATAAGTTTCAACGAGAAGGGAGACGTACTCGGAGCCAGCATCTACGTATACCAGGTGGAGAACGATGATTTCGTAGAGATAAAAGAGTATCCGGCGGAGGTTTAGTAGATGCACGGGATTTTCGCTCAGCTTCCCCAGCAGCTAATAAACGGTCTTACGTTAGGCAGTGTCTATGCCCTTTTGGCGCTGGGATACTCCATCGTCTACGGGATCTTGAGGATGCTTAACTTTGCCCACGGTGACATCTTCATGGTAGGTTCCTTGATCGGATGGGCAGTTCTTCAGTTATTCATCAACGGAGGGGCTGTCCTTGCAAGCCCCTCGCTTGTACTGCTTTTGATGGTGTGTGGGGCAGTGGTTGTCACATCGCTGCTGGGAGGCGCAATTGAGCGGTTCGCTTATCGCCCGGTTCAAGAAGGATCAAGGCTCACTACCCTTATATCAGCACTCGGCGCGTCCATAGTATTGCAGAACATTGCAATGCTCATGACGCAAGGACGTGCAAAAGCCTACCAGACCGAGCTTATCATTCCACATGACTGGGCGATCAGCGCGTTCGGGGCAACTGTATCTGCGACACGCCTGATTATATTCTGTGTATCCATCGGACTGATGCTCGCCATGGACTATGCGATAAATCACACAATGCTCGGCAAAGCAATGCGGGCAACAAGCCAGGACAGGGAAGCTGCGGAATACATGGGAATCAGGACCCAGCAAGTGATTATGGCTGCGTTTATCATCGGGTCAGGTTTGGCCGGGATCGCAGGTGTCATGATAGGGCTCTACTATACGCAGGTAGACTTTATGATCGGTTTTTCTGCAGGTATGAAAGCCTTTACCGCTGCGGTGCTGGGAGGCATCGGAAACGTCCGCGGCGCAATGGCAGGCGGGCTTGTCTTGGGGCTTGCAGAAAGCCTTGGAGTTCTGTTCTTGGCTCCGGTATACAAGGACGTCATAGTCTTTTCCGTGCTTATTGCAGTTTTGATATTAAGACCCCAGGGAATCTTGGGGAAACCTGTGGAAGAGAAAGTGTAGGAGGGGGAGGGAAGAGGCCGTGAATCGCAGCAAGAGATTTCGGATTCCTCCGTGGATCATATATGCCGGAGTTGCAGTTTTGGCGCTTCTCCCTCTTGTCACAGGGAACTTCTACTATATGAGGCTCGGCGGGTCCGTGGCGCTTTATCTCATACTGGCTTTGGGCCTCAATATCGTAGCAGGCGAGGCAGGGCTCCTGGATCTCGGATATGCAGCTTTCTACGGGATCGGTGCATACACCTACGCTCTCCTGGCATCGCCTCAATTCGGGCTGCATTGGCCTTTCTTGCCTGCAGCGATTTGCGGAATATCTCTATCGGCTTTGGCTGCACTCTTGGTCAGCATTCCTACGCTCCATTTAAAAGGTGATTATCTTGCCATGGTGACGTTAGGATTCGGACAGATCGTCCGGATCCTCATGAACAACCTGGACCGTCCGATCAACATCACCAACGGGCCTAACGGGATTGTAGCCATCGATCCCCCCAGGATCCTTGGCGTAACCTTTGATTCTCTTGAGATGTCCTATGCCCTCCTATGGATAGTTGCAGCTATTGTAGTGGTGATAGTAAGTCGTGTTGTGCGGTCGAGTGTCGGGCGCGCGTGGTCTGCCATACGGGAGGACCCTGTGGCTGCGTCATGTATGGGTGTAGACGTGGCCAAGTACCGGGTGTCTGCGTTTGTATGGGGAGCCGCCCTTGCGGGGCTTGCAGGTGTTTTGTTTGCGTCTTGGCAGAGAGCTATCTTCCCTCAGAACTTCACGATGCAGGAGACCATCACCGTCTATTGCATGGTGGTGCTGGGGGGATTACGGAGCCTTCCCGGCCTTATGCTGGGGGTCCTCGGTTTAGTTGTTATCCCTGAACTTCTGCGTGCCTATAGCATTTACAGAATGCTGATATACGGATTTGCGCTGGTGCTTCTTGCGATATACAGGCCGCAAGGGCTTATTCCGCAAGAGGCGCTTGCCGTGGCCGCTACGATCAGGAACAAGCTGAGAAGATCCGATGGGAGTGAAACGGCAGGCAGATACAGGAGTTCTACCTCGAAACTCCATGATGAAGCAACCGAGAGGATCAGGCCCGTCATCATTGATACAGCTGATCCGGAACGTAACGTGAACTTGACCGGCGGTTCTGACACCGGACCGCGAGCCAGTACTGCGCCTGCCGGCGGGGAAGGTGGCAGTGGCGAGGAACCTGCCGAAATCGGGGAGAGTGCCGGAACCCGGCAGGTAGCCGGATCTTTGAACGCGATGGAGATTATAGATGTCACATGCTCTTTCGACGGGTTAACAGCTTTGTCCGATATAAGCTTCAGCGTCAAACCCGGTGAAGTCATTGGGATTATCGGGCCCAATGGGGCAGGCAAAACTACGTTGTTCAACCTTATTACGGGAATAGTGAAACCTACGTCAGGCAGGATCATAGTGTTAGGCAACGATGTTACCGGTATGCCGCCCCACAGAATCGCTGAGCTCGGTGTTGTGAGGACATTTCAGAATATCAGGCTTTTTGAGAACCAAAGCGTCCTTGAGAACGTCCTTGTCGGCTGCCACCTGAAACTTAGAGGAGATGTGGCCAGTGCAGTGCTGGGTACCAAGGAGTATAAAAGGCGTTATGCAGTCGGCGTTGAACGAGCCAGGGAAGCCTTGGAGTTCTTCGGCAAAGATCTTGCGTCTCGTGAATCGGAGCCTGCCAGGGATCTTTCCTATCCTGAAAGGCGCAGAGTCGAGCTTGCCAGGGGATTGGCACTGACACCTCGCATCCTGCTCCTGGATGAGCCGACAGCCGGGATGACCCCTGAAGAAGCCGAAGAAGTCGTCCGTGGGATCTGTGTTCTAAGGGAGCATGGGTATACAGTGCTTGTGATCGAGCACAGGATGGACGTGATTGCAGGAGCGTGCGACAGAGTAATAGTGCTCGACCACGGCGAGAAGATTGCAGAAGGGACTCCCAGGGAAGTCGTGGCAAACCCTGAAGTTATACAAGCATACCTTGGAACCGGAGGCAAGCAAGAGGATGCCAAGGATGCCAAGGATTCCGGAGACAGTCGTTCGTCGTTATGTTGTAGTTCCCGTGCTGAAGGTGGCAGGTGCTTCAGCGAACGTGACGACTTGCTGCCCGATGCCGGTCCCATCCTAGAACTCAAAGATGTCCATTCATCATATGGTTCCGTGAAGGTCCTCCAGGGCGTAAATGCCGAGATAAACCCGGGCGAACTTGTAGTCTTCTTAGGAAGCAACGCATCAGGAAAAACGACGATGTTAAAGACCATCCTCGGGAGAGTTTCTACAGTTTCAGGGGAGATCCGGTTTATGGGCAAGAGAATAGACGGTATGCCTGCGTCAGAGATTGCGCGTGCCGGGATTGCTATCGTGCCGGAAGGGAGAAGAATCTTTCCCCAGCTCACGGTCTTGGAAAACCTGGAGCTCGGAGGGTACATGTTAAGAGATCGTCGGCTGGCGGCCGAACGCATTGACAGCGCTCTGGAGCTCTTTCCACGTCTTGCAGAACGGCGCAATCAGGTTGCAGGCACTCTCTCCGGGGGAGAGCAGCAGATGCTGGCGATATCTCGCGCGCTGATGGCAGACCCCAAGCTTATCCTTATGGATGAGCCCTCTATGGGGCTTGCGCCTGTCTTAGTTGATAGAGTGATGGAGGCAATCGCCGACATCAACAGGAGAGGCATGACCGTGCTCCTTGTGGAGCAAAACGCACGGGCTGCGCTTGGTGTAGCAGACAGAGTATATATTCTCCGTTCCGGACGTGTTGTTGCGCAAGGTCCGGCATCAGACTTGATAGAAGGCAATACAATTGCCAAAGCCTATCTTGAGTAACCCCAACAACTTTAGTAACCCGAAAAACTTAAGTAACCCAAGAGCTTAAGTAATTCGAAAGACTTAAGTAACCCGAAAAGCTTAAGTAACCCGAAAAGCTTAAGTAACCTGAAGAGCTTAAGTAACTCGAAAGGCTTAAGTAACCAGAAAAACCTGAGCAACCCATAAACCCAGGGCAACCCTTCGCTTCCCGGCCTTTTGCATCTTTTCCGGCTTCACACGTATTCATGTTAGTGGGCGTGCTTCGCCTAAATTCCCTCACAGAACGTTTCACCTTGTTTTCTTGAGTCTGTATAGCCCATCATAGCGAAAGTAAACAATTGGATATAGTTTGCAGGAGTTTTATAAGATATTGAGAATATACACAGTTGATGTTCTAATATACACAATATGGTCGACAAAGAACCGGGTGTTGCTTAAGAAAACCGTCTTGAAAGGGGGTATCTATTCTCCGGACAAGTATCCCCAGCTCTAATAATATGGAGAAATAGGAGGATGGTACAGTGATTATTTTGGGTATTGTTATCCTGCTGGCTACTGTGTATGCCTTAATCAAGCAGTACGAAACCAAAATGATTCTATTCGCTTCCGGTCTGTTACTGTGTATTCTTGGCGGCAGTCCCATGAATGCCTTCGAGGCTTTTGCAACTCGGATGACCACAGGAAGTCTGATCCAGCCTATACTCTCCGTGATGGGTTTTGCTTATGTCATGAAAGCTACAGAATGTGATAAACACCTGGTTAATCTTCTTTCCAAGGGACTTGTCAGACTGCGACCTATTTTGATCCCCGGAGCAGCCTTGGTCACCTTTGCCATCAATACTGCCTTACCCAGTGCGGCCGGGGCAGCAGCAGCTGTAGGAGCTATCCTGATCCCTATTCTAATGGAGGCAGGAATCAGTCCTGCTATGGCCGGTGCAGCAGTCCTCGCCGGTACCTTTGGCAGCATGATTAACCCGGGCCTTTCCCATAACCCCCACGTTGCGGGCATTGCAGGTGTTGAGGTTATGGATGTCATTGCTGTGCACTATACTTATGGATGTTATTGCTGTGCACTATGCAGCGGATGTGGCGGCAGTCATTATTGGGGCGCTTTCCCTTGCCGTCCTTGCTTTCATTCTGAAAGAAGACGGCAGAGAATCCGGTGTTGATGCATCAGCGGCGGGTCTGGGGGTCACTACGTTCAAGGTCAATTACCTGAAGGCCGTCGTTCCTGTAATACCCATACTTATCCTAATTTTAGGCGCTACAAAGACAGTTGCTGCATTCTCCAAGGTCTCGATTCCGGCGGCTATGCTGATCGGCGTTATCTGTGGATTGTTTGCATCTTTGACCGATACGAAGCTGGATAAGCAGTATGTGGAGAAAGTATCTAAAGCCTTCTTTGACGGGATGGGTAATGCTTTTGCCAATATCATGGGCATCATTATAGCAGCAGCCGTGTTTGTAAAAGGGCTGGAGACGATTGGTCTTATCGAGTCTTTCATCGATGCCATGATTGGGTCTCCGGGAATCGTAAAGATCGCAGCCACCTTCGGGCCTTTCCTCCTGGGTGTTGTTTCAGGATCAGGCGACGCAGCTGCTATCGCTTTTAATGAAGCAGTAACCCCTCAGGCTGTTCAGTTCGGCCTGGAGATCGTCAACATGGGATCCGTAGCAGCGCTAGGCGGAGCCTTGGGACGCACAATGTCGCCGTTGGCAGGGGCGGCCATTATCGTGGCTTCTCTCGCCGGTGTAAACCCGCTGGAAGTCGCTAAGCGCAATGCGCCCGGGATGATTATTGCCGCGATAGTTGCCATCTTTATCCTGTTGTAATGGCATCTAAGGAGATAGGCCAATGCGCGTTAAGGCAGAGAGAATCCAATACGACCTGGAGAATCTGTCCAGCTTCGGAGGGCTCGAAGGAGGCGGCATAAGCCGCCTGGCTTTCACAAGTGCAGACCGGGAGGCCAGGGACTACCTGCGGGATTCCCTGGCCTTGCAGGGACTTGGCACAGTACAAGATGCTATGGGCAATATGAGAGCAAGAAGGCATGGTACGCGAGATTTGGCTCCGGTCATGATTGGTTCTCATTTAGATAGCGTACCTTCCGGCGGTTGTTATGATGGTGCAGTAGGAATAGTGGCAGCTTTGGAAGTAATTCGGGTGCTGGATGACCTGGGCATTGAGACGCGCAGGCCGATAGAAGTCATCAATTTCTCAGCAGAGGAGTCCAGCCGTTTCGGAGCAAGCACTTTGGGGAGCAAAGCCATGACAGGGCACCTGTCCCAAGAACACCTACATATGTACAAAGATAAGGACGGAGTCTCCTTGTATGAAGCAATGAAGCTGTTTGGTCTGAATCCGGATGGCTTGGAGAGCGTAAGGATTCAACCAGGAGATGTTTACGCCTTTATCGAAATGCACATTGAGCAAGGACGGGTTCTGGAGTCTTTCGGTATTCCCCTGGGGATTGTGACATCTATCGCCGCGCCTACCAGGATCAGAGTCTTTGTTATCGGCAGGGCTGACCATTCAGGTGCTACTCCCATGGATTTGAGGGCAGATGCCTTGACGGCTGCCAGCGAGATTATCCTTGGTGTGGAGAGAATCGCGTCTGTTGAAGCTGGGCCTCATACAGTGGGGACTGTAGGATACGCCAACGCTCAGCCGGGCGTGCTCAATGTTATTCCCGGCAAGGTAGAGTTGGGTATTGACATCCGGGATATCGACAAGGACAGCAAGGACCTGGCAGTAAGAAAGATCATCTCTTTGCTGGAATATGTCGGGAACAACCGAGGGGTCAAGGTAGACTACCGGATTCTGGCTGATGAAACCCCGGTCACTTTATCCGGTAAGATCATCGGCGCCCTTGAAGAAGCTGCGCAAGCTTTGGGTTATCCATACCGGCTTATGCCGAGCGGAGCAGGGCATGATGCTATGTATATGGCAGAGGTGGCCGAAACGGGCATGATTTTCGTGCCTAGCCGAGAGGGTATCAGCCACAATGTTGCTGAATACACTGCCGTCGAAGATATCGCCAGAGGAGCGGAACTCCTTTTAGAGGCAGTCCTCCGCCTGGCAAATGAAGAGTGAAGCAGCCGGGTTTAGTAAGGCGACTGAGTCTTCCGGCGCCACTCAGTCTTGCGGGGCGATTGAATCTAGCGAGGCAACTCGGTTTAGCGAGGCAACCGGGTTTTGCTAGGCAGCTGGGTTTAGTGAGGCCACCTGTATTAGTGAAGAGGCTTGGTGAAGCAATCGGGTTTGTGAAGCAACCGGCTTTAGTGAAACAACGAGGTTTCCGACCGTCGCTCCGCGCCGATTATTGCACTGTAGCGCTGGGCAGCTCGGGCGTCGGAAACCTTAGTTGTGCTTGGATTCCTCTGAGCAGCTTCATCTCAAGTAATGCAAGCGGACAGTAGGCCTTCAGGTAGACATTTAGCCTTTTTGAGGGGAAAAGCCCAAGATAGAGAGAAAGGAGGAGGTGACCCGTTATGCTGGCTCGAATCAAAGAGCTCGCTTTACAGTACGAAGACGACACCATCAATATCAGGCGAGATATACATAAATACGCTGAAACGGGGTGGACGGAATACCGGACTGCATCCCTGGTTGCGAAAACACTGGAAGGACTCAGGTGGCAGGTTTTTGCCGGCTATGAAGTTATTGATGAGGAATCCATGATGGGGGTTCCGGACGCTTCAGAATTACGAAGGCATGAAGAAAGAGCTGTTGCACAGGGTGCGGACCCGTCCTGGCTGGAAAAGATGACCGGCGGCAAGACCGGAGTCATGGGAGTTATGGAGTTTGACAAGCCAGGCCCTACTGTGGCGCTTCGTTTTGACATGGATGCCAATGATCTGGTGGAAGCGGAAGACGAAAACCACAGACCCTATACAGCAGGCTTTGCTTCAGTGAACAAAGGTGCGATGCATGGGTGCGGCCATGATGGGCACACAGCTATTGGCCTTACTGTGGCCAGGATTCTGGCCGTGCTTAAGGAGGATTTGGCCGGGAAGGTGAAGCTGATTTTCCAGCCTGCGGAAGAAGGAGTGCGCGGGGCTAAAGCCATGGTTGCCAAGGGAATCGTCGATGATGTCCATTACATGTTAGGCTTTCATCTGGGAACCGGCTTGAGAAAGCTGGGGCAGATCTCCTGCGATGCCGGTGGTTTCCTGGCTACAACCAAGCTGGATGCTACTTTCACAGGAAAGCCGGCCCATGCCGGATTGGCTCCTGAAACCGGGAAAAACGCACTCCTGGCTGCAGCAACTGCACTGCTCAACCTGCATGCCATACCCCGTCACGGCCTGGGGCCGTCAAGGATTAACGTGGGGATCCTCCAAGGGGGGACAGGCCGCAATGTTATCCCTGCTAACGCTGTTCTGAAGCTGGAGACGCGAGGGGCGAACACAAAGATTAATGAGTATATGCATGAGGAGGCTGTGCGCATTATCAAAGGAGCAGCCCTGATGCATGATGTGCAGGTATCCGTGAAACAGGTAGGTTCTGCTGCCAGTGCAGACAGTGATCGCGACTTGGGTCTGCGTGGATTACGCATCGCTGAAGAACTGGAGCTTTTTGATGAGTTCGTCCCGAGGGAAGACTTAGGCGGCAGTGAAGATATCGCGTATTTTATGTCAAGGGTGCAGGAAAACGGCGGACAGGCAGCTTACGCCATTATCGGAACCGAACTTGCAGCCGGGCATCACGATTCGCGCTTTGACTTCAACGAAGCCGTCTTATACAGGGCTGTGGCATACGCTGCAGGACTTACCGCATCGCTACTTACCGGAAAAGACTAAAGGGGTGGTCGTGTCCCGACCACCTTTTTTGGGCCAAACATTGAGCCAAGTAGAGAAACAAATATTGAAGCAAATATTGAAACGGATCTTGAAACAAATATTGAAACGGATCTTGAGACAGATTCGGAGACAAAGGTTCAGTTTTTGCTATCCTTTATGGTTTTTACGAGCAAACGCTCATAAATGGTCTGTTTTCAGCCACCTTTCCTCAAAGAGATGGTTCAATGTCGACCACACTTTCCGATTTTTTCGAGCAAATGCTCATAAATGGGAGATTTTGAACCACCCAAGCCGCCTTAGGTGGTAGAGATTCGACCACGTTTTCAGGTTGCAGGCCGGTTTTGGGAGCTTTTTAGGGCTCAGGTGGTAGAATGCCTACCACTTTTTTGGCAAATGTGGCAGTTTTTCGCCCACCTTTTCAGAAAATGTGGGCGAGTTTCGACCACCAAGCCGTGATTTGTAAGATTATGGGAGGCGTGGTGGTCGATATCCTACCACCTTAACGCCTGATCATGGTAGAAAACCTTCCACCCTTGAGCCTCTTGGTGGGCGAGAATCTACCATTTTAGAGCTTACGCTCAAAACTGTGGTAGAAAAGCTGCCACCAAAGACCGGAACGGTGGTTGATTCCCGCCCACAGCGGCCCGATGATCGCTGAAGGGTATGAGTAATTCCGTGTACGCCTAGCTTTCCTCAGCAAGCCACAATCCGATGTAGGCGATCCCCATCTTGGATTCTCATTCCCTACACCCAAGCGATTTATCAGTATTTAGCAGCTACCTATCAGTTTTATTTTTGCTGTTGGTTCTGAAGCTGCTTTGTTTGAGCAAATATGGTTTTTTTCCGGAAGAGAGAAGGAGATTGGAATACTACGTAGTATATATACAAATATACTGGTAATACCAGTAGACCATAATACATGTAGGTGGAGAAAGTATGGTTTCTAAGGGTAAGACCAAGTGGAAGAAGATCAACAAATCGTCTATATCAGACTACATCATTGAGCAGATTAAGCAGATGATTCTGGATGGTACGTTAAGCCCGGGAGACACATTGCCTTCAGAAAGGGAGCTTTCAGAACTATTAGGCGTAAGCAGAGTTCCGGTAAGAGAAGCGCTGAAGATACTCCAGTTTATTAAGGTGATTGAAGCGAGCCAGGGAAGCCCCTATACAGTGAGAGGCATCGGTAGGGCAAGATTATTGGATCTTCTTGAAGAGCTTTCTGGTCGCCAATATGACGTCCTAGATGATTTAAAGGAAGTCAGGATCGCACTTGAAACTAAAGCTGTCGAACTGGCCTGTTACAGGAGGACTGAAGAGGATCTAGCGCAGATGCGGGCATGCATGGAGAACATGAAGAAGTGCTATGAACGTGGGAAAGAGAATGTGGACTCCGCAAGAGTTGTTGAGGCTTCCATTGAATTCCACCAATGCATGATGAATGCCAGTAAGAACGAGCTTTTAGCAGTCATTTACGCGTATATTAGCGATGTCATCCGGGAGGGTCGCGTGAAGACCCTCTCAATCCCGGAGCGGTATGAAAAAGCTTTGGACGAACACGTCCAGATCTATGAGGCCATTAAGGCGCGAGATGTTGAAACCGCAATTGACTGTATAACAGATCATATAGTCACCTCTTACTAAAAGATCGCAACAGTGGGAAAGGGGGGGTGTCCGTTAGTAAACATTCATCAAGCTTAAGCAACTCTTTAGATCGCGTGTAAGAAACAGACTGGAAAGGAGATGCACAGATGAAGTTCTATGGATATCCCAGACCGGACGGGAAAGTAGGAGCCAGAAACTACGTAGCGATAATTCCTACTGTCGGATGTGTCAACCCTGTTGTCAGTAAAGTAGTCAGCACAATCAGAGGTACAGTCGCGATTAGACATGATCAAGGCTGTCTACACCCTCCAAAGGACACTCTTCGAGTAACCAAAACCCTCATTAATCTAGGAAAAAACCCTAATGTTGCCGCAATCGTGCTAATAGGCCTCGGATGCGAAATGGTCAAAAACGAAGAAGTCTATGAAGGAATTAAAGAATCAGGCAAACCTGTTGATCTGTTAGAGGTCCATCAAGAAGGCGGTATGCTAGCGACATTAGAAAAGGCTTGCCGTGTTGCTGCGAACATGGTTGACAAAGTCAGCAGCATTAGGCGTGAGGAGTTTGGCCTTGACAAGCTCGTCTTCAGCACAAAATGTGGCTCATCAGACAGCACTTCCGGCCTTTCTTCTAACCTTGTTGTCGGAGAAGTCTGCAGATTAATGACAGAAAACGGCGGCGCTTTCATCCAAGGCGAAGTATGCGACATAATGGGCGGAGAATACGCTCTCAAGAATCTGTGCGTAGATGAAGAAGAGGGAGAGAGAATCGTAGACTTCGTTCGAGATTTGTACATGCGCGGATACAGTGTCGGAGCAGACGTCCGTGGATCTCAGATGACTTCAGGTAACGTTGCCGGCGGTCTTACCACGCTGGTGGAAAAGGCTCTCGGTGCTAACGCAAAAGGCAGCCAGGTTCCTATTCAAGGTGCCTTGGAATACGGAGACTTGGTTCCCGGTCCGGGACGTTGGATCATGGACATCCCAGGACATGGTTTCGAGAACTTGACAGGGGCAGCAGCAGGGGGCTCACTCCTCCATCTCTTCACTACAGGTAGAGGAGCACCTAACGGACATCCGATTCTGCCTGCAATCAAGCTTTGCGGGAACAAGAAGACTGTACGCAATATGGCGGATCACATAGACTTTGATTGCAGTTCGATTATTGATGAGGCAGAAACCATTGAGGCCTGCGGCGAAAGACTCTACGAGTACGCAGTTGAAGTCGCCAATGGCAAGATGGTTAGAGCAGAAATCCTAAACTTCGACTCCGGTATGGAAATCTTAATTCACGGCCCGGTGATGTAGGAGAGAGGAGGAAAAACAATGGTTAAATACGCGAAGCTTATAGATATTAGGGACAATGTAATCACCTCTCTTGCGGATCTAAAAGCCGGTGAAGAGGTCATCGTTAAGTTTGATGGCAAGGAGACCAAGTATGTAACTAACGACGATGTTCCTTTTGGTCACAAAATTGCTATTAAAGACATCAAAAAAGGTGAGAGGATCATCAAATACGGATTTGAAATCGGAAGCGCATCAGCAGATATCCGTGAGGGGGATTGGGTACATACTCACAATGTTGACGATGACTATATATGCCTTGACAAGGATGGTAACCCCCTTCCCGGACAATAAATGGCACAGCTTAGTTTGACAAGCTTACATTTGTTGCGCTGACAATAGCAACAATCCAACCGCTGACACATAAACGAAACTTCCTAACAAAGGGGAGAACGTTCATTGTATCTTACAGCTGAAGAGAAAGCAATGCTTTCAGGAGAGTACGGTCCAGGTATTAAGAGATGTATGGAAATCTTAGTGAAGGTTGGTAAAGCTTCCGGGGCAGACCGCATGGTCAGAATAAACAGTGCCCACGTCATGCCGAAGGAACCTCCCGATCTGCTTGCGGAACTTACTGAAGGTGTATCAGACCTTGGAGTTTCATTCTGTAGTCAACACGCCTTGATGTCCGCGTTTGATCCTGAACACTGGGAAGCGATGGGTGTCCCCCGGAGTTATGCCCTCGAGGAATTGAAACTCCGCGATCAAAGACTCGATATATACAAAAGAGTCGGCTTCTATCAAACAAATACGTGCTTGCCGATGCTCGTCGGCAACTTGCCCCTAACAGGAGACCATGTGTCTTGGATTGGCAGCTGTGCGCAGATACTCGTCAATTCTATACTCGGCGCCAGAACCAACAGAGATGGAACCGTAGTGAACTTGGCCTCTGCTATAACAGGATGCACACCTTATGTAGGGTTGCATCTGGATGAAAACAGATACGCAAAAGTCGTGGTTGAGTTCGAAGATGAAATCGACACTGAAAACCTAACTCACGCAGACTTAGGTGCAATAGGCTACTATGTCGGCCGAATCGCCGGAAACAGAAATGTTGCTTTCAACGGTCTTCCTGAAACTCTCGACATTGATCAAATGAAGTATCTTATGGCCCCTCTTTCAACCTCTGGTTCAGTGAGCATTTGCCACATCCTGGGCCTGACTCCCGAGGCTTCGACTCTCGAAGAGGCTACAGGAGGTAACGAGCCTGAAGAAGTAATCCTGGTTTCCAAGAAAAACATCGAAGATACAAAAGCGATCTATGACCTTCAAGATAACGAAGAGGTTGATCTTGTCATACTGGGTTGTCCTCACGTTACTATCCAGGAAATGAGGACGATCTCACAGATGATCGAAGGTCGGGTAGTTCAGCAGGGTAAGCGCCTTTGGCTTGGCATGCCTTATATGGTTTATGAGCTTGCCAAAGAGATGGGATACTCACAGGCAGTTGAAGAGGCAGGAGGCATTGTCTCTTCTTCATGTATGGCTTGCATACCGGATTGCCCGCTACCGGAAGACACCAAGGTAGTAGCGACCAATTCATTTAAGGCTGCCCACTACGTCTACGCCCTTACTAAAGGTAAGGTCAAGGCAGTGATCAGGAATACGGAAGATTGTTTGGGTCTAGTCTGTCGAGATGCTTGATTGGAGGAAATGACATTGGTGAGAATCAAGGGCAGAGTCGTTAATGGCGGTGAATGTAAGGGAGAGGCCATTGTTTTAACAGAACCCTTTTCCTTCATCGGAGATTTCGATCCTGAAACGGGTCTTCTGACGCAGCAAGACAGTCCTTTGTACGGTACGAGCATTGCCGGCAAAATACTGGTATGTCCCTCAGGAAGGGGCGGCACCATTGCGCCTTTCATAGCCTACTTGGCAGCACAGAAAGGAAATGCTCCTAAGGCTATTCTATGTCAACGTGTGGAGCCGTTGATAGCTGAGTCAGCCATAACTATTAACATTCCGATTCTCGATAATTTCGACTGCGATCCTTTGAAATGTATCGAGACTGGGCAGCAAGTTGAAATTCTGGAGAACGGGGAGGTGGTAATAGGCTAGTACGGGTCGGTATAAGGCGTTGTGTAGGGAACCGCTTTTAACCTGTTAAAACAAGAAAACCACAGGAATCTGATAGGAGGCAGTACAAATGAAAAGATTTAGGTTTGTGGCCTTACTAGCACTGGTTCTGATGCTGGGCGCAATTGTCCTGCTCCCTAACGAAATCACCGCAAAGGAAAAGACATGGACATTAGTCGGACAGGCTTTCTGTGCTAGGGCTAACAGGTTGTTTGAGCTTGGTGAAGACTTCGCGTATACCATTGAGAAATATACCGACGGTAGAGTACAAATCGAGTTTCACCAGGAGGGTGAGCTTGTTCCTGCAAACGACGTGTTCTCTGCAGCAGGTGACGGAATAATCGACTTCGGCCAGGGTTGTCCATGTTTGGCGAAACCCAAAGCTTATGCTGCTCAGTGGTTCTGTGATGCTCCTGGCGCTCAGAGCCCCATCGAAAAGATTATTTGGTACTACTACGGTGGCGGCAAAGAGATATTCGAGCAGATAATGCATGAGCGCTATAACGTGCATCCTCTACCCATGATCGCTATTACAGCTGAGATCTGGCTCTATGCCAACAAAGAGGTCAAGAGTTTAGACGACCTGAAAGGCCTCAAGATGAGAGCAGCAGGTGTCAGAGGAGAAGTATTAACTGAGATGGGTGCATCTGTGGTAGTGCTTCCTGGCTCTGAAATGGTGCCCGCCATGGAGCGTGGCGTAATTGATGCAATGGAATATTCAAGCATTAACTGTACATATCCGCTAGGCTTCTGTGATGTTACCGAGATTCTATATATGCATCCGTATAAGTCAACCTCTCCCATTAACATCTGGGCGTTCAACCTGGATCTGTGGAACGAGCTGCCGAAAGATATACAGGAGGCTATAGAGCGTGCCAGCAGGGACACTTACCTCAAGAGTCTTGCCTGGGGCATTATGGAAGATACTGTGACTCTCAAAGATGCAGTTGAGAATAAGGGAGTAACCATTGACATCTTGCCTGAGGACGTTGCAAGAGCTATAGACGAAGCTTCTGCCGACTTCTACTATGAAAAGGCAAAGACGGACAAGGATCTCGCACTAGTCCTCGAGTCCTGGGCGCAGTTCAAGAAGGACTACGGCGAATATGCCAAATGGATTGACTACTTCAACATGACCGGTGATCACCTAGGTTTGGTGAAGGGTGACAGCTAAATAGTAGCAGCTATCGGTGTGAGACAACTGATAGGTTAGGTCCATGAAGACTGTGAGGTAGCTGTTCTTTGCAGCTACCTCACTCGAAAAAAATGGGAGTGGTTTTTATGGTGTTGAAATGGATTGACCGTCTATCGGAATATGTAGCAAAGATTTTCCGTTGGTTCGGAGTAGCGCTGACACTGGTAACCTTATACGAGGTCTTCTGCAGGTATGTGCTAGTCAGGCCGACTATCTGGGCATTTGATGTCACCATGATACTAAACGCAGCATTCTTTCTTTTCGGAGGGGCATTGCTGACAAAACAGGATGCACACATCAAAGTTGACGTTCTTTACGACAAGTTTCCTAAAAAAGCCAAGAAAACGGTGGATTTTCTATACTACGCTGTTCTGTATATTCCTTTGTGCGTAGTTATGGTCTGGTTTGGCACAAAGTCTACCTACCAGTCTTTTCTCATACGTGAGATAAGCAATACGAGTCAGTGGGGACAACCGATTTGGTACTGGAAAGCGATCATCCCCTTGGCTTTCTTCTTTATGTTGCTGCAAGGATTGGCGCAGTTGATACGGATTTTTCATACTCCCAATGAAACAGCTGATGCAGCTCAAGTTGAGAATGGGGGGGTATAATTAGCATGGCATATCTTATGCTTGTAGTAATCGTGCTGGCAATTGTACTTGGCTTCCCGGTGGCATTCTCTTTAGCATCCATACCCATGATATTTGGGTTGCTGACCAAAGGGACCAGAATCCTACCGTTGATAATAGTACAGTCCTTCGGTATGCTGCAAGAGTATTCATTTGTTGCGGCTCCGCTCTTCATATTCATGGGAGCGTTGCTTGAGCAATCCGGGATTGCTGACAAATTATACGAGGCTTTCTATCACCTTTTGGGTAGGTTGCCCGGCGGCCTTGCTCTGGCAACTATCGCGATGGCAACCATCTTCGGTGCCTGTACCGGAATCGTAGGGGCAGGGGTTATTACTATTGGTCTATTAGCATTGCCGTCTATGCTGTCAAGGGGATATGACAAGCGACTTGCCGCAGGGTCAATCATGGTTGGAGGAGGATTGGGTGTTACTATCCCCCCCAGTATCATGTTGATTCTTTACGGATGTGCAGCAGGTGTTTCTATATCAAAGCTTTTTATGGCATCTACAGTCCCCGGCGTGATCCTCGGGCTGATGTATATGGTTTATGTGTATATTCTAGCTAAAGTCAAGCCTGAAGTTGCACCGCCTATTTCAGACGAAGAGAGGATTACGGGTTTACCTTTACTCAAGTTAGTCTTAAAATCACTGGTTCCCCCGATCTTTCTCATCCTTGCGGTTATGGGATCAATCTTTTTCGGCATAGTATCACCATCTGAAGCCGGAGCCATGGGCTGCTTAGGTGCGCTTATTCTTGTGGCATTAGCAGGGAACTTGAACTTCAAGGTTATTAAGGATTCCATAACGTCAACCATGAGAATCAATACAGCGGTCCTACTGATATGCCTTGCTGGAAAGATATTTACCAGTGTGTTTGTGCAATTGCGCGGGAATGTGGCTATGCAGAGACTGTTGCTGTCTTTTGACTTCGGTCCAACGGGTACGATTCTAGTCATGCTGTTACTCGTGTACCTGCTCGGTATGGTTATGGACTGGATAGCTCTGATATTTATTCTGGTACCGATTTTTGTTCCGATAATATCGAATCTTGGAATCGACCCACTCTTTTTCGGGATTCTTTTCTGCTTGACTCTGCAGATATCCAACATCACACCGCCTTTTGCCTATTCGGTGTTTTACCTTAAGACTATTACTCCTCCCGATGTGACAGTGGGCGACCTGTATCAAGCTTGCATACCTTTTGCACTTGTGAGTCTTTTGTGTCCGCTGATGTGTATGCTATTTCCGAAGTTAATACTGTGGTTGCCGAGCTTAATGAAATAGTTGTCATTGTGACAGGCACAAATGGCGGAAGTATAACGGATATGGTAGAAGAAATGCAGAATTAAGAAAGAAGGCGCATGTACAAAAGGGCCCTGTGCAGTCATGCTGTCTGCAAGGTGCGGGAGCGGGCAAGGCATGTTTTAGCAAGAAGCTGTCCTTTTGAGAACTGCGCCGGTTGAGAGATTGCCTTTTAAAGATAATATGTGTAGAATATGAAGTAGCTTAAGGCGTTGCATGAGAACGTTAATATGATCCGGATTTGCTTGCCTGAGGGCGAGGATTGAGATTCTCTATCTCCCAAACCTCGAGGGCGAGCCGGATTGGAAAACATAATTAGCTGTCCCTGAGTGGAGGGGTAAAACCTGAACGCAAGGGGAGGCGAGCTTTTATTTTGCGGAATCTTTTAGGCAAGGCCCGTCTCCCGAGCGTAGGGGAGGCGGGCCTTAAACATTGGATCCGAAGAAGAAAGCACCTAAGCACACAAAGCTCAGAGT
>Ga0209720_1001224_pt1 | contig 22497 bp, 19 predicted proteins | sample AD_JPNMR3_MetaG_FD_184426 | JGI IMG/M metagenome (GOLD analysis project Ga0209720, IMG submission 184426) | Active sludge microbial communities of municipal wastewater-treating anaerobic digesters from Japan - AD_JPNMR3_MetaG (SPAdes) (version 2) | ecosystem: Engineered > Bioreactor > Anaerobic...
GCAACGCCTTGACAGTTCTCCCGTTAATATATGAGAATGTAGCCAACACCAAAAAACAGACCGGAGCAGTTCAATCAACAGCATCATGTATGATGGAATCCGCAGTAATCGCGAACGTTCGGTGCCTCTAAGGTGCGTGTTGAAAGAAGGAGGGATCTCTCGAGATGTTATCACAGAAACGCAGGGCCGTTCTGTGGTTACACAGGATACCGGCAATAATCGTGCTTTTCGCCATGACAGCCGTTTTCAGTGCGGCAGTATTTTCCACATTTGCCTCAGCAAGCGATATCGAATCAGAACCCCAGGTAGTAAATGTCAGTCTTGAAGAATGCCGCAGGCTGGCGCTAAAACACAGTGCAAGCGTGCTCTTGGCTGAAAACGCGGTACTCGATGCCAAGCTGGCCTTGGAGCAAGCAGAAGCCACAAACCTGACAAGGCCGTCGCCTACATCGCTCTACCAAGCCGAGATGAACTTGAAATCTGCCGAAAAAAGCTTGGAAATCGTCAAGCAGGACGTAATCCTTTCAACAGACCAGCTATATTACTCACTTCTTCGGGCAGAGCACATGGTATCCATCGCAGAGCAGGCTCTTGATCTTGCCGAAAGACAGCTTCAGATCACCAATGCCAAAGAAAGCGTAGGCATGGCTACAAAGCTTGACATTATCAGAGCGGAGAATCAAGTGGCTTCATCTCGAAACAGCCTCGCGAGTGCAATTCTCAACCGAGAGCTTGCAATGGTATCGCTTAACCAGGCTATCGGATTTGCACCTACCACCGTCCTCTCTCTGGAAGATGAGTTTTCCTATGAGAGAACGGAAGGCTTAGATCTTGACGCCGCTATAGAATTTGCACTTGCCAACCGGATTGAGATTGCCCAGGCAAAATCAGCAGTGGAAATCGCTGATATGAATGTGAAACTCGCGGATAATGCTTTTACGCCGCGTCTTACATACGAACGAGCCAAGATCTCAGCTGACGATGCCAGGATCAGGTTGAAAGAGCAGGAAAACAAAATAGCTCTTTCGGTTCGCCAGGCCTATGTGTCGCTAGTGCAGGCAGAAGCGAAAATAGAACTTTCCGAGGCCAGAGTCAACGAAGCCCGCGAGAACCTCCGTATAACCCAGCTCCTCTTTGAAGCTGACATGGCTACAAACGTAGAAGTCCTGGCCGCACAAAACCAGTATACCCAAAGTCAAATAGATGCTCTGCAGGCTATATACGACTATAATATGGCAAGATCCCAATTTAACCGCACTATAGGTGATACAGCCGGCACCACCGGAGGTGTCCCTGAATCATGAAGAAACTGATTGTTGCAAGGAAGAAACAAACGGGAACCGTGGCCGTTCTCGCCCTGCTCGTCCTGATCTTTTCATGGCAACATGCCCTTGAGGCGTCAAGCGATACGGAAACCATGATCCTTACTCTGCCGGACGCCATAAGCATCGCTCTCCGGCAAAGCCCTGAGATAACCGCAGCCAAACAAGGGCTGGAGCTTGCAATGTCCAGGTTAAGAGAAAGCCAGGGGAATACAGGGCCTAAGATATCTATCCAAGCGTCTGGACAAGGGACGCTGATTCCTCTATCTAAAGAGGTTTCAACATCATCAGCAGGCTCATCTATGACCGTCACTGCAAGTCAGTCCTTGCAGGGTGTCATGGCGAAACCTTTCAGCGTGGGGCTTTCGCCTCAGGAACTCAGCGAGATCAGCCTGCAGGAAGCGGAACTCGACTTTGCCAAAACAGAGCAGAAAGTCGTGCTGGATACAATATCGGCGTATCTTAATGTGATCAAAGCGCAACAGTTGAGGGACTTAACCGGTGTTAATATCGAAAAAACCGAGCGCCTCCTGGAAGAGGTAGAAACGAAGCTAGATTTAGGTTTGGCTACTCAGCTTGATCTCATGAGAACCCAAAATCAACTGGATCAAGCGAAGTTCAATCTCATGAAGGCCGAGGATTCCCTGGCAAGCGCAAAGCGTTCGTTTGCCCTGATGTTAGGCTTTCCGCCTGAAACAGAATTCCGGCTTACAGACCCCTCCGAGGTATTAGAAGCACTTCAGATGAAAGTAGATAAGTATGACGGATATGAACTTGACGAACTCGTAGCGATAGCCTTAGAGAACCGCATAGAAATGATACAAGCGGACTTATCTTGTCTCAAGGCAGAAGCTTCAGTGGAAACGGTCAAAAGATCCCTGAAGCCTTCTGTAAACCTCTACGCGAATTACTCTCATCAAGATGTAAGTTCGTTTTCAGCGTCTGCTTCACTCAACCTTTCCACAGGCGACGCCGGCTGGAATATGTCGCTAAGCAGCAGAGGATCTTCAGGACAAAGTCCTGACAGAGACTTCTCGCAAGGAGCTACGTCTCTACAGAATTCTGTGGGATTTAATGTAGCGTTTTCTCTCTGGGACGGAGGAGTTGCTGAGGAAAAGCTGAAACAGGCAGAACTCAGTCTCAAGGCTCAAGAGATTGCAAGAGACCGCCAGAGGCAGGCAATAATCGAAGAAGTTTACCAAGCGTCAACCACAGTGAAACACGCGCGCATAAACCTTGAACTTGCTCGCAAGACAGTCCTTGAAGCCAAAGACTTCTTAGAAGTGACGGAAGCCCGCTTCGAAATGGGCGTAGCAGTGGTAACAGAAGTCATCGACGCCGCCCAATCCCTGTCTCAGGCAGAGTCAGGAGTCGTCGATGCCTTATTTGATTACTACCTTGCCCAAGCACGCCTTGAAAAAGCCATTGGCCTGCTTGGCACTGAGGGGTGGACGAAATGAAAGGCGAAAGCACAGCAGCAAGTCCCAAGAACCGGAGACGCCCGTGGCGCACAATTCTTGTTGCATTTCTGCTGTGCGCGGTAGCGGTAGCAGGATACATGCGGTATCAGCAGATCGTAGAGAATCGAAAAGCCGCAGAGTCACGAGTTCTGTACCAGCAGGTTCCCGTGATGCATGGCTCGATCACGAAGAAGATTGCGTCTTCAGGCGCAGTGAAGCCAGGGATTACATACCAGGTTACGCCCAAGATTAACTCGACGGTAACTGAAGTCTTTGTGAAAGTGGGAGACGTTGTAAAAGAAGGACAGCTCCTGGTTGCCCTAGACAAACAAGACACACTGGAACGTCTCGAAGAGGCCAGATACAACCTGGCCATTGCTGAAGCAAAACTCCAGGAGGCAGAAACCCAGGCGCGCATCGCACCGACTCAAGCCAGGCTCCAAGTGGAGCAGGCAAAGGTTAACCTTCTGAATGCAGAAGCCAAGCTGGCACAACTTACAGAAGGCGCAAAGCCTCAGGACATAGATCAGGCCGAGACACAAGTCCGGCAAGCGCAACTCAGCCTCGAGAGTGCAGAAAACGAATACAACCGGTACAAAGTCCTGTATGAGCAAGGAGCAGTAACCCGTCAGCAGCTGGAAAATGCGGAAAGCAAGTACCTGACCGCTGTTGAATCCCTCAAAGCTCAGGAGCAGAAGCGCGATCTTTTGCTGGCAGACCCTGACCCGGTGGAGCTGGCCGCAGCTCGAGCAGCAGTAGCCCAGGCTGAAATAAATTTGAAGATAGCTGAGGAAAACGAACGATCCCTCAATGTTGAGCAGCAGCTCCTTACAGCCCGGGCACAGGTGGCCCAGGCAAGAAACGCTGTCAGCGCAGCAGAGCGCAACGTAAGCTTTACAAATGTCTTCTCGCCCATAGACGGGACAATAACCGAAGTCTCAGCACAAATTGGGCAAGCTGCAGGACCGTCTAATGTCCTTGCAGTCGTTACAGATCTGAAAAACTTAACAGTCCTGGCAAACGTGGATGAAACAGATGTCCATAGCGTCAAAGTAGGCCAGGCGGCAGATGTTATCGTAGAATCTATCCCGGGAAGGGTATTCAGAGGTGTTGTGGATACCGTTGCTGAACAGGGCAAAGTAATCGGCGGAGTAGTATACTTCGAAGTCACAGTGCAAGTCACAGATGAGACAGGAGCATTAAAATCCGGTATGACCGCTGATGTAGACATCATCGTTGAAGAGCGGTCCAATATCCTCGTCATTCCCAATGCAGCCCTTGAAAGCTTCAGGGGGCTTGTAATGGCCCGTGTCCTTGATGAAAACAACGAGCCTTCTTTCAAACCAATTGAAGTCGGAATATCTGACGGGACGTTCACCGAAGTCATTTCCGGCCTCGAACCCGGCGAGGTGGTGGCAATCCCAAGTCCTATGACAGGTGCTGCAAGGACTGTCTCTGATCGCGCCCGAGAAAGAGGGCAAAACTCGGTAATGCAATTCGTTCCCGGGGGAGCCGCGCCGCAAATGATCCAGCCTGGCAGAGCCGTAGTCATTAGGTAAGAGTTAACCATGAAGAACAGTACTTCGAGAGGCAGCCCGGTTGTAGGCCTCCGAAAAGAGGCCTCCGGAGAGGTGCAAGCAGGATGAACCTACTTGAGTGTATCAAAGTTGCATTTAAAAGCATTAGAAGCAACAGAATGCGGTCCGCCCTGACTATGCTGGGCATAATCATAGGAGTTGCTGCAGTCGTCATTATGGTAGCAATCGGAGAAGGTGCCAGTCGCCGAGTGTCATCTCAGATTCAGAGGCTGGGCTCCAACCTTCTTATTGTTACACCCGGAAGAATGAGAGAGCCCGGCGTACGAACATTTGGCGCGTTCGGAAGCATGGATGTCCTCACCCTGGATGATGTAGACGCTATCCGCGACGAGTGTCCTTCCGTTTCCGCAGTTGCCCCGGAAATCTCAAGCCGTGTGCAAGTAAAACATGGAACAGCCAGTATGCAAACACAGCTCGTTGCGACAACACCTGACTATCTGTCAGCACGTGCTTTCAACGTGGCTGAGGGTACGTTCTTTACAAGCGAAGATGTACGCTCAGCAAACAAAGTAGCTGTTGTAGGCCAAGGCATAGTAGATGACCTTTCCCCTGACCAGAGCCTAATAGGAAAGGAAATCAAAGTCGGTGAGACTCGACTCTTGGTTATAGGAGTCATGGAAAGGAAAGGCCAAAGCGGAATGACGAACATAGACGACACCGTGTATGTGCCTATAACAACTGCTCAGAAGCGTATCCTAGGGACAAAATATGTACGGACGATATACGTCCAGGCACGTGATGCGAGATCCATGAGCGCTGCCAATGATGAGCTGGTAGCAGTCTTAACGGCCCGTCTGGGCAGTCCCGATGCCTTTGTCATAAACAACCAGGCTGATGTGATAGAAGCAGCTCAAGACGTTACTCGGGTGTTCACTGTTCTCCTTGCCGGGATCGCCGGGGTCTCACTTGTCGTCGGCGGGATTGGCGTCATGAACATAATGCTCGTATCTGTAACTGAACGGACACGCGAAATCGGACTGCGAAAGTCTGTCGGCGCACGAATCATTGATATCTTGCTGCAATTTCTTGTTGAATCGATTGCCTTGAGCATAGTCGGCGGCGTAATGGGGATAATCGTAGGAATCATAGGTTCAAAGATCGCAGCCCGTGTCACAGGATGGCCCAGCGCTATCTCTCCGGCTTCCGTACTCATCCCATTTGGCTTCGCTGTAGCTGTCGGACTCTTCTTCGGTATATACCCGGCCAGCAGAGCTGCAAAACTGGACCCTGTAGAAGCCTTGCGTTACGAGTGAGAAAAAAAGAAGGCCCTGAACAAACTCAGAACCCGTTCTGAACTCTATATAACCCCAGATAAGAACCTCATCAGATAAAGCATGGCACGCCCGGAGGGATTTGAACCCCCGACTTTCTGATCCGAAGTCAGACGCTCTATCCACTGAGCTACGGGCGCACCTTGCGTTTCTAGTTTATCTACGATGCTGACGTTTGTCAATTGCGGAACGATACTCCTGCGGTCGGCCTGTGATAATGCAACCCCCCTCCGGAGGTGTTTTCGGTATCCTGGAATTATTTCGGCGGGCATGAGACACTTTTTTGTTTATCAAAAGTATTATTTCATGTAGCGCTTCAATTGCTGGTAGAAGTTTTCTCTTGTACCCGCTAAAAGAACCACTACTACTGGCTTATTTCCCTCCCGTATGACATAGGCGATCTCGTAGCTGACTCCTCGGTGCCTGAAATCAAACCCATATACTCCCCATAAATCGCCCACCTTCCGGCTACCGATGTAGGGGTTCTTCATAATCGAAAGAAAAGCAGTCTTATAGGCATCTTTGAGTGCTCTGTCTTTAAGCTTCTTCAGGTATCTCTCAGCCGATGAGCTGAAACGGAGGTCATACATTATTAAGCCTCTGGATTGAAGATGTCGTCAAAGCAAGCCGATGACTGCGTACCATCGGCGATTCTATCTACCTCTTCAAGCAATCGGTCGACTGCTTTTCTAACTCGGTAGCGCGCAGCTTCGAATTCCCTAACAAGTTCATCACCTGAGAAACCCTTCGATACCAGTTCCTTCAGTATCTCAACAGAGAACTCATCATCTGTGCGCCGCAACGGTCGAATAACGATCGCCCCATTCTCCAGGGAGCATTCAACTTGGTCCCCGAGATCTAGAGCTTCGTAGTACTTCAGCGGGATTGTTATCTGGCGCTTCTTGGACACACGTATTATCCTGCTGCCCATATAATCACGCTCCGATGCTGGTCTTGACATGAGAACCCCTCCCTCTAGCACATGTCACAGCATCCTTCAGAACATATATTTCTTAGATATTAGTATATCAAAGAAACCAATAATCTCAACGGTGATATCTCTCTGTGCCCATCCACCTAATTTGACACTGAAAGGTACACTGTAATCAATACCTTCTTTAAGAGTCTTGAGAAGCTCCTCTAGCTCAGGATGCCTGATTTCGCTGCTTCCAAACATTCTTATGCTTGTATCATTGCTCAATATTTGCTCGATTTCTGCCTAACTTAAAGGCAGCATTCTTTTAATATTGTCTATGTACCTTGCCGGTGAGCAGAAGCACCAGTCGCTACCAAATACGATATTTTCAATTCCCCAGGCCCTAATGTAATCCGCTATCTTCTTACCCTGTTCCTCGGTTGTACTAGGAAGTATACCGTCAATTCTCTCATTATCGGTTACAATGACACCGGAAATGTCGAAAACTATATTGTTTTTATCTAGGTCCTTGTTTTTATCGTAAGCTTGAATAAAAGTTAAGATTACCTCTTCGGTAACCTCATCGAATCCTCCCCAACCTCCAAAGTGAGCTATTTGCAGCTTGAGTCCGAGAGATTTTGAGATTACCTCGTTTATAAGTATCTCAGCGTCCTTTTTCCCGAATTCGGGGACTTCGCTTCTAAAATGTAGCAGTATCGGTATTCCTCTTCTTGCAGCGTGAGAAAAAAGTTCCTGTATTTTCTGCAAATGTTCCGGGTTCTTCAAATCAACCAGTGAATTGTCAAAATGAAGCTTTAGCCCTGGCAGCTTGAGTTCATGGTAGCACCTGTCAACTTCCCTTATTGCATAATCCTTCAGAGGATTTACACCGAAAAAGCCTATTAGTCTTTCAGGATATTTGGCACACTGAATGGCAAGATAGTTGTTTTCCTTTTTCACGTCATTATACTCATCCGGTCCTGCGATTCTATCCATTCCGAGCATATACGCTTCTGACAATATGAAAGCCCTGTCCAGCCCCGCCTCATCCAACATGGTGACTATTCTTTCAGCCGAGAACTCCTCTACTTGATTCCCGCAAAATTTATCACTTCCATTTACCATTATAAAAACATCGGCCATCGGTCTGCTCTGTATGTGCGCACGGCAATCAGTATAAATCTTTTTCTTAGCTGCTGATGCATTATTGACGGGTTCTTATGCATAGCCACATGCTGCCAAAGCTATCAATAGCGCAATTACCACTGCCCATGCTGTTGCGGTTTTTGATGATTTCATTCATATACCTCCATTGCTTGAGGTTCAATCCTCCCGAAGAGTTCTAAATTATCCCAATTGTAATCAATGTTGCATTACAATGGCAATGGCCATTTGAGAATCCTGTGATGGGGGTGCAGCCAAAAACCCAGGAAACATAGTCCCACCTGCAAGGCACAATGTTGAAACTTGTCAAAATTTTGTTCATGAGGTAGAAGGAAAGAGAATTTTGACAGAGAATACTTCGTAGAAATCACTATATTACCATTTTTTGTCATTAGGAGGAATGAGAAGTATGACCCGACGGAAGCGCATGGATAGACTATTGTCGCTGTTGATCATCTTATTGCTCGCGTTCCAAGGAGTAGCCTTTGCTAAACAAGACCCCTATGCCGAAGTGAGGTAATTGGCTTCCGAGCTTGCCTACATTCTTGTCTCCAGCTACGACATCCCGAGTGTGGAATACGCGCTGATTTCCAATGGTGAGATAGTCGTATCAGGCCTTGCCCTTTCCAAAACCGAAAACGGATCTGATGCTGCTTCCATGAGTAATCAGACCATCTACGGAATCGTCTCTGCGAGTAAGATGTTCGCTACCACCGCTGTCTTACTGCTTGTAGACGACGGCAAACCGGACTTGGATGAACCCGTGGTAACATAGATCCCTGAGTTCAAAATGGCTGATGAACGGTACAAAGACATAACTGTGCGTATGCTTCTTAATCACTCCTCAGGAATACTGGGCACTCTTATGTTTAGCACTATGACTTACGGTATACCCAGTACCCGCTACCATGATAGTCTGCTGCCGCAGCTCGCGAAACAGCGACTGAAAGCAGATCCTGGAGAGTTCTCAGTCTACTGCAATGACGGGTTCTCACTTGCGGAGATTATCGTTGAGAGAGTCAGCGGCATGAGCTTTTCCGAGTTCGTTAGACAGCGCATTACCGAGTCTGTCGGAATGACAAACACCAAGACACCTCAAGATGACTTCGACAGGACCAGGATGGCAAGGACGTTCTTCCAGGGAGAGATAACGCCATACGACAACTGTAACGCCATTGGCTTAGGCGGGGTCTACTCCACTGCGGAAGATCTATGCAAACTAGCTCAAGCATATATGGATGACCCGGGATCAGTAGCTGCAGCAGAGCTCCTCTCTGACGAAATGAGAACGGCCTCGATGCAGAAAGAGTATCTAAGGGGCATCTGACCTGAACCGGGCGAGGGCGTGATCGGGTACGGACTGGGCTGGGATTCGGTTGGCCCCAACTTCTTCAGCGAATACGGCATACAGGCCCTTTTCAAAGGCGGAGACACAGTTCTGTATCACAGTTTGCTGATGGTCCTGCCTGAACACAATATGGCCTTTGCTGTGGTGATGTCGAGCGGCTCAAGCATCATGTATGGCCTGCCTATGGCTCAGTCCGTCTTGTCTCAGGCGTTGCTGGCCGAGGGAAAAATCAAAGAGATCTTCCCGCTTCAGGACCTTAGGGCTCCGGTTGCATCTGAAGTGCCCATCGAGGCTCATGGAGTATGCCGGCCTCTACGCCAACAACTCCGTGGTAAGCGAGATAGCAATCAGCCCGGATGGCAAAGCCACGGTGACACCTTTGTCCAGCGCAGACATACCCAGCGAGACTTATTGCTATACGTCGGATGGCGATTTTGTGAGTGAAGCCGGCGACAAGAGGATAACCTTTGTGAAAGAATCGAACGGGAAGACGTATACTCGCTTGGTTCAAACATTTAGCTTACCAGGACTGGGACAGGTGGTGATGACCGGTTACGATATGCAGAGGATCGAAGCCAATGTCGTTGACGACGCGGTGCAGAAGGCCTGGGATCTCAGGAATGGAACCAGATACTACGTTCTCAATGAGATACCAACCAGCCAGGCTTACACCGCGCCGGACATGGTATCTATCATGATCACCACCAGCGAAGAACTACCCGGATATGTCGACACATGCAGAATCCTCGATGCCAACCATGCCATCCAGGATACCACGATCCCGGTAATGAGCGGACGCGACAGCATAGACTTGGAGGTCGCAGTCGTTGACGGGAAGGAGTACCTCCTCATTTCCGCAGGCGGGGTCTACCTCAGAGAGAGTGATCTCGAGGAGCTTGAAGCCGGAGAGAATGTCACCTGCACCATCCAGGCAGACGGGTACGCTCGGTGGTTTACCATCAATGAGCAGGTTGCGGGCAAGACAATGACAGTCATCCTACCCGAAGGCGGATCATTCGCTGTCTATGACGCTGAGGGGCTGTATGTCCACTTCTCTGTGGTTAATGGTAATCAGCCTGTCCAGCTTCCTAAGAACGGAAAGGTTGTCTTTGTAGGCGAATCGCCCGGCGACCGGTTCATTATAAGCATCAAGGAGTAAGTCGCAGACTGCCAGGATTTCCTCTTGGAACAGAGCTGCGTTTGAATCCCGTAGTCTCATCCACACTTTAGTCAGGAGGGGCGGAAATGAAAAAACGGCCCACATTGAGAGCAAATCTGTCCATCGTATTGTCGTTTATCATTTGTTTCCAGGTATTAGGGGGTCTCACCAATACTGTTCAGGCTGAGACTGTCATTGAGAAAGCAGGCTACGAAGAAGTCGCCGCAGCAGCGCGGGAGGCCGTAGCTCAGCAGATGTCTACCTGGCAGTCATCAAGTGCCACGGTAGCAGTGATGGTGGATGGTGAAGTAGTCTATGCAGAAGGGTTCGGGCTTAGGGATCGTGCCCGGGATCTTCCAGTAGACATAGATACACAGTTCAATAATAGGTTCTATCAGCAAAATCTTCACTGCTGCAAGCATTTTGACCTTGGTACAGCAAGACAAGGTTGAGTTAGACAAGCCGGTCACAGAATACCTGCCCGAATTTTCAATGCAGGACGAGAGGTATAAGGACATCACCGTCCGCATGCTGCTCAATCACACTTCAGGCCTACCGGGCACGAACTTCAAAAACGGCTTTGCAGCAGAAAAGTACAGGGATTACGTCCGGGAGACGTTGGAACTGCTGCAGGGCACCTACCTGGTAAACGATCCGGGGAGAATCAGCGTCTACTGCAACGACGGGTTTACCGTAGCTGAGGCAGTAATCGAGCGGGTTTCGGGTCTTAGTTTCGCTGAGTTCCTGGAGCAAGAAATCTTCACCAAGCTGGGCCTGACAAATACCAGTGCCTATTTCAAGGAAGGCAACGAGAACATAGCCAGGGTGTACGAAGGAGATAGTACATTCCCCCTGCCTCTCGAATATGTGAACATCCTTGGTAGCGGAGGGTTGGCCTCCACGGCAGTGGATCTCTGCAAATTCGGAGAGATCCTGCAGCCCGGGTCAATATTAAGCCCATCTATGCTGGAAGAGTACACCCGGGCTCAATATGGGCCTGAAACAGTTCCTGTCGGAAGTCCCTTGTTCTGTCCCGGGCTGGGCTGGGACTTTGTGTCGGTCCCGATGTTGAGACGGCTGGGCGTTAATGTTATTGCAAAAGACGGCGGCACGATGCAGTACTTTTCGCAGTTGTGTGTGTTACCGAAAGAGCGTATCAATGTGGCCGTAATCTTTGCCGGCGCGGCAGACCCGGCAGCCGTTGCTGATACCGTTCTTGAAGCCACCTTGCGAGAGCTGGGCCTTATGGAAGAGGCGGCGGCTCAACCTGCACCTCCCGCTGACGCTCCCATCCCAGGTGAACTCCAGCGTTTCGCAGGGTTTTACAACTCCACTAATGGGCTTGTCCAGGTTGCACTGTCTGAGGATAAGAGCAGCATCATCCTATCAACCTTCGACGGCAGCGGCTTTGTTCCCTCGATTGTTGCTGCATATAAGGAGGACGGCAAGTTCCACGAGTCCAATGGCCTCAGCTTTTCCTTTGCCGAACACAGGAACGGAACGCTGTTATTAATGCATTTCTCTGAGAGTCCGGATGTGGGACACGCAGGTTTTGAGAAGTTGAGGCCTGCCGAGTCGATAGATCCCGGCGCCTTTCTCGGAAAGGCCTGGGTTCCGGTTAACCTGGGCAGAAATGATCTTTATCCCAGGGTTTTCAAGACACTCGCCATTCCTGAACTGCCTGGCTACATAATCGTTGCTGACGGACAGGTGTTCACTCCACTTGCTCTTAGCAGCCCCACTAGCACCAAGATGTCGTTCCACTATGTCCGGGATCAGTTTGAAGTATCGCTCCAGGAAATGCATGGAGAGACAGTGCTGCACACTTCCGGGGAGTACTTCATAGATGCGGCCATGCTGCCTGTTATCAAAAATGGCGATGATCTGCAGATTGAGCGCGCCGGGCATAACAAGTCAAGAGTGTTCGGGTTCAGCGGACAGGCAAGCTTTGACTTCCCGGAAAACGGAAGAGTTGTGGTCTTTTCACAAGGCTGTGAAGCGGTTTACGACAGCCTAAAGACTCCGATGCGCGAAGCGGAAGTTGAGGAAGGGATGTATCTGGTGTTCATCGGCGAGCCTGGAGATACTCTGCGAGTGCACGACCGGTAGGATCCGGAAACCTGTCTTCGCGGACGGATCACGTGGCGACGGGCTTGTCATAACCATTAAGTAGAAAGCTGCGTGCTGCCGCCGCGGCCAAAGGCCACTCCGGCAGAGGTTGAATATCATTATGAAGAAAAGGAAGCCCCACCAAATGGGACCTTAGTGGTTCTCCTATGGGGCTTCCTTTTATGCTAAACCGTTTCGTGGCTAGAACATTCAGGACAGAGCTCCCAGTATGTCTTGCATTGTAACGATTTATGGGCCTGCTGTCATCATCAAGGCCGCGAAACGGTATTTTAGACTGCAATTTGAGAATACAGCTATGTACTTAAACTGAAAAACGTCCCGCAAAAATGTAGCACAACTTACAGCACGGCTCTGTATCGAGAAGGAGTATCAGCATCAGTATAGAAATTATTCACATGGTATACACAATCTTACAAGATGATCCGAGAAAACAGAGGACTGCTTTCAAGGCTGTTACACTGAGGCCAGTAACAGAGTGGGCGACACTCTTAGGGTAGCGTATAAGATCAGGCAAGGCACGGGGGGTGAGGTGGGGCAAAGCCAGGCAGGATCGGGTGATCTCATTATCGGCCAGTAGATGCCTTTCGGCGTTGAAAGCCAAAACACCAAAAATACTGATAAAGGAGAATGCGAATGGTGCTGAATGACTACATAAAGAAGCTAGATCAACTTGATTTCAAGAACCTGTATAACAGCGATTTCTTCCTAACATGGGAGAAAACCGGGGATGAGTTGGAAGCAATCTTTACTGTAGCAGACGCTCTGCGCCATCTGAGAGAAAGAAACATTTCCGTTCGAATATTCGACAGCGGCCTGGGAATATCCAACTTCCGTGACTTTTCCACCCGCACGCGTTTTAGCTTTGCCTCTGCATGCAATCTCTTAGGCCTTCAAGTAGTAGATCTCGATGAAGGTAAATCTCAGATTGCACACGGCGAGACAGTTCGAGAAACCGCGAACATGATCTCGTTTATGGCAGATGTAATAGGCATTCGAGATGATATGTATATCGGAAAAGGCAATGCCTATATGCGCGAAGTGGCTCAAGCAGTGCAACAAGGATATGAGGAAGGTATATTAGAGCAAAGGCCTAATCTCGTAAACCTGCAGTGTGATATCGACCACCCGACCCAAACCATGGCAGACCTCTTGCATGTCATTCACTATTTTGGCGGCATTGAGAATCTGAAAGGCAAGAAACTGGCAATGACCTGGGCGTATTCACCTTCTTACGGTAAACCTCTTTCCGTTCCGCAAGGTGTCATAGGTTTAATGACCAGGATGGGCATGGAAGTGGTGTTAGCTCACCCCGAAGGCTACGAGGTCATGGGCGAAGTCGAAGAAGTTGCAATCAAGAATGCTGAAGAATCCGGCGGGAAATTCATAAAGACCAACAGTATGGCGGAGGCATTTAGGAATGCCGATGTTGTCTATCCAAAGAGCTGGGCACCGTTCCTGGCGATGAAAAAGCGAACCGAGCTCTATGAGCAGAATGACTTTGATGGCATAGATGCACTTGAAAAAGAGCTCTTGGCCCAAAACGCCAATTATAAGGATTGGGAATGCACAGAAGAATTGATGAAGATTACAAACGACGGTAAGGCGCTTTATCTGCACTGTCTGCCTGCGGATATTTCCGGTGTCAGCTGCAAAGAAGGCGAAGTGGAAGCGTCTGTGTTCGATCGATACAGAGTTCCCCTGTATAAACAAGCAAGCTACAAACCCTACATCATTGCAGCAATAATCTTCCTGGCAAAAGTGAAGAATCCTCAAGAGATGTTGACAAGACTTGAAAAGAGAGGCCGATTCAGACTCGAAGCATAATCGGACAAGACAAATGATATGCAAGACAAATAATATGGCGGAGAGAGGGGGATTCGAACCCCCGCGCGGCTTGTTAAACCGCCTAAAGGTTTAGCAAACCTTCCCCTTCAGCCAGCTTGGGTATCTCTCCGCTTATTCTATCTTGTTTGCTTTTATCGGGCCGAAAGGCCCTTTCGCAGATTGTAACCTGCACTTAAATATATAGCATATATAATGCCAGAGGGCAAGATCCTTCCTGTTTTTTTCAGGGCCTTTTTCAAAGGTCCTTGTTAGCACTCTCTTTTAGCACTGCTTATCAAGAGCCTTCTTGTCCCGTTTATAGGTGTTTTCCTGAAAGCATCTCTTTTTTCCTTTTTATGCATTATTGTCCTCCGACAAACACACAACGATTCCCATGGCGCCGGCTCTCTACCTATTTGTGCCTTCAACAAGAGCATCGCCCAACGGGTATTAGCTCGCGAACACTGATCAGAGTTGCAGGAAGCTCAGTTATCGTTGACTTGAGAATCCGGGGCACCTGCTGTCTGCGCGTTTTCGGCATTTCAATCATTAGCTCAGGACCCTGACGAAGGCGGTTTTAGCAGATCGAGCTTGAGTACAAACATAACGAAAACTGCTGCTGCGCCTGCCAGGACCGCAGGAGGAATAAAAACAACAAACCGTCCATGTTCCATCAGCCAGCCAAAAGCCGGAGGTCCCAGTGCCACCCCGAAAAACCTCACAGCGCCGAAGACCGATGTTACCATTCCCCTGGCCTGTCCACTGGAGGCGCTGGTTACCATCGTATCCACAGAAGGCAGCACAAACCCGCTGCCCAGCCCGACAAATGCCATGGTTGCCCCGAGCCATAACGGTTTAGTTATGAATGAGGATACCAGAAGTGCAGCTGCAATCACCAGCAAGCCCACCCAAGTCGCGGTTTTCAGCCAGTTCTTGTGCGTCTGCATGAAAAGCCCCACTAAATATGAGGTCACCGACATAACCAGGATAGGAATAGCTATTATGATTCCTTTCAGCAGCCCTGCCACGTTAAACCGGGACTCAAGGAGATCAGAGAAATAGAACAAAACCCCGAAAAGGATCATCAACACTACTCCACCTGCAATGTAACAGGAACCCAAGGACCAGCCCTTGGCTTTCAAGATGTTGCCGAGATCTTGAAAGTAATGTCCCATAGGGGTTTTCTCTTGCTTTTTCTTCGGTTCAGGGATAAGAGTCCAAACAGCGATAGATGCCGGAATGGAGATAGCCGCGTAAAGAGCAAAAGGCGCCCACCAACTAAGGAGTCCGCTCCCTGCTCCCAGCACCGGACTCAAGACCTTCCCCAACCCATTGGATGATTCGAGCAAGCCCTGGGCTTTGCTTCGCTCCTCTGACTGAAATATGTCTCCTGTCAATACAATCGCAATAGGAGCTGTTCCTGCAGCCCCTATGCCTTGAACTACTCTGGCAGCTATAATAACCGGGTATGGATTTTCAAGGAATGCTCCTGCAAGAGCCGCTCCTGCCCCTCCCAACCCATATATCAGAAGAGCCGGTGAGATCACCTCCTTCCTCCCGATTCTGTCAGAAAGAATACCTACAAACAGAATAACCAGGCCTGCAGGGACGGAAAATGCGGTTATGATAAGGCCTGTCTGAATCTGGCTCAGATGAAGGGCGGCTTTGATTTTCGGAAGCACCGGGATAAGCATTGAATTACCGAGGACCATAACAAAAGGAACACTACACAGCACAGCAAAGGGCAAGACGTTTTCGGACTTCACTCTATCCTTACACCTCTTGTTCCAGCGCGAACCACTTCTATAGCCTAGTCTTTCCTACAGGGTGCCCTGTAAAACGCCAACTTAGGTTAAGAGTACATTGGATCTCATGGTGCATTTCATAGTGGATTTAGTGCATTTCATCGTGGACTTCTCAGGATTAAGCGGCAAAGCGTGGGGCGCAACCCGGCTCCTTCATGCGGCGCTGACTCTAGGTTTGATGTGCCCGCTGCTGTCCCCTCGCCTGTTTACACAAAGTAAACAGGCAGTCTGTTTCTCATATCAGATAAATAAGTATGTCATGTAGAGACAAAACCGGTAACCCTTGTATGCTTCATGATCCGTGAGAGGAGTCGGTACGAGGTGAGCGGCAACCTGCCTCTTTTGATCGTCTTAGTCCTTGGCCTTGCGTCCGGCAATTCGCTCATAACAGGAGCATCTGCAGTATTGCTCTTTATGGAGTCAGCCGGTTTCAAAAGTGCCATTGCATTCCTGGAAGAGCGGGCGCTCCAATTAGGGCTTGTCTTCCTCACTATCGCAGTCCTGGCACCTCTCGCCCGCGGAAAGATATCTTCTGAAGAAATCCTCGATGCATTCTTCACATTACCCGGTATCCTGGCGATCATAGGAGGTGCAGCTGCAGCCTACATAAGTGCACAAGGCATCTCCCTTCTTACAGGACATCCTCACATCGTCACCGGTATTATCCTGGGGACGATTATCGGAGTAATTGTCCTCCGAGGAATCCCGGTAGGACCGCTGGCTGCAGCTGGGATTACCGCTCTTCTCATCAAAATCTTCGGGGGCCGCTGACCCCGTTTCCCTACGGTCATCCTCGTCACTAATGCCACCTCTTTCAGTTATTTCTCGAGACGCATTCCGATACCGCGATCTTTCCAGAAATGATCCTGCACAAGAACATGTTCACTCTCATACTTAATGATAGTGTAGTTTCCATTTCATAGGCAGACTGCCATGTCTCAAACAGTATTGCCACAACTTTCATCAGGAGGAGTTCGTCTATGAGAAGGTTTGTCGCAGTTTTGATGTGTGTCTTATTGCTTGCCGGGAGCCTCAGCGTCCCCTGTTTAGGCCCGATCCACGCCGCACCCGCCAATGAGATCCGCATCGCAGGACAGTTCGGCCTTGTGTACGCCCCGCTTATGATTGCCCAGAAACACAAGATTTTCGAGAAGTACGGCCTTAAGCCTGTCTGGAAAGAGTACGGATCAGGGGCTGCAGTACGCGAAGGGCTGATATCCGGCGAGGTTGATGTAGGGTTCATGGGTATACCGCCATTCCTCATCGGCTGGGATAAAGGTTGTCCTTGGAAAGCTGCCATAGGCTTTGTGGTGATTCCGGTAGGACTCGTAACTTACGATCCGTCGATCAAGAGTCTCAAAGATTTCAAACCTCAAGACAAGATCGCATTGCCGTCGCCGGGGAGCGTTCAACACATACTCCTTGCAATGGCTGCGGAAAAAGAACTTGGCTCTCCGACAGCTCTCGATGAAAATCTTGTTGCCATGGCCCACCCCGACGGTGCGGCAGCTCTAATCTCAAAACGAGGAATCGCAGCGCATTTCACTACTCCGCCATACCTATTCGAGGAGCTCAGCCAACCTGACTTTCATTTAGTAACTGACGATATTGAAGCCTTCGGTCAACCTTTCAGCTTTAATGTAGGAGTGGCAACTGAGAAGTTCCACAATGAAAACCCTGTAGCCTATGCTTGCTTCGTCAACGCAATCAGTGAAGCCATGGCCTGGATCAACACACATAAAAAGGAAGCTGCAGAACTCCTGGCTCCTGAATTCGGACTTACCCCTGAGAAAACGTACGAGTATATGACCTGGCCGGGTATGGATTATACAACTGCCCCGTACGGACTCTTAGGTTTCGCAGACTTCATGAAAGAAGCAGGTTACATAAGCCGCACCCCCAACGACCTCAGCGAAATCGCTTGGGAGAATTTACTTGCATTCGTCGGAAGCAGGGCAGGTTCACCGTCACCTATCGAGGCGCTCCAGTATCGCCAATAGAAAGAAGGATTCTCTCGAACCGGTGCAAATCTCAGCAGACTGTTACAGATTACAGCAGATTAAAAGGATTTGTAGCAGAAGGGTGGCCGATTCATGGAGACCAATAAACCGACAAACCGTTTCCGCGCCCGGTTTCTGGGCAGGACTTGCCGGCAGATAGTGTTCGTCATAGCACTTGCAGCCATATGGGAGTTAATCGCATCCACAGGCTATCTGCCTCCTCTGCTCTTCCCCCGGTTCAGCCACGTAATCCAGGCGCTTATCAAGGAGAGCCTAAACGGCGAAGTGCTGGGCAGAACATGGTTTTCCCTGAATCTTGTTGCATGGGGCCTCAGCATGGCTACTGCTTCCGCAGTCTTAGCCACCGCCCTCGCCATGTGCTGGCCGGTGGCGTCAGAATGCATTGAGACTCTCATGGCTATCCTCCACCCATTGCCGGGAATAGCCATCTTACCTATTGTCATCTTGTGGCTGGGAACAGGCAGGAAATCGATTGCGACTGTTATCTGGTTTGCAGCAGTATGGCCGCTGATTGCAAATCTCCATACCGGACTACGCTCAGTGCCTATAACTCAGATAGAGGCCGGAAGAAACCTGGGGCTCCAAGGATTGCACCTGGTTAGAACAGTCCTCATTCCCGGAGCATTCCCTTATATCCTGTCCGGCCTCCGAGTAGCCTGGGCGCGCGCATGGCAAGCCTTGGTAGCATCGGAAATGGTCTTCGGGGCGTCAGGTGGCGAAGGAGGCCTTGGGTGGTTCATTTACAAAAGGCGGTTCTTTATGGAAGTGCCCGGGGTCTTCGCAGGGATGATCGTAATCGTCCTCATCGGCCTAATCGTGGAGAGGGTATGCTTTGAGCAGATCGAGATCCGCACAGTCAGGCGGTGGGGGATGACCCTGGAGTGACAGGTAGACATAACACACAGGAGGATGGAAAACAATGAAACACGTCCTTACCATATCAAAACTGACCAAACACTTCCGAGTCCACGAACGCACCCTTATTGCATTGCAGGATATCGACTTGTCTGTCAAAGAAGGTGAATTCATTACTATTATCGGCCCTTCAGGGTGCGGTAAATCCACCCTCCTCCGATGCATAGCAGGATTCGAAACATTAACTCAAGGATCAGTTCGTGTAGAAGGACAAGAAGCAAACCGCCCCGGCATAGACAGAATGATGGTGTTCCAAGGACTTGACCAGCTATTCCCCTGGCTTACTGTCCTGGAAAACGTAGCCTTTGCCCTCCGCGTCACCCGCACTGCAGGCACCAAAAAGAAAAGCCGGACTCTTGCAGAGAGCTACATAAACCTTGTAGGCCTCAGAGGATATGAAGACTTCTATCCCCACCAGCTATCCGGAGGGATGAAACAGCGTGTAGCAATCGCCAGGGCTCTCTCCGTCCAACCGAAGATCCTACTTATGGATGAACCTTTTGGAAGCCTTGACACTTTCACGAGAAAAGCATTGCAGGAAGAACTTGCTTCTATCTGGCAAAAGACCAAGGTAACGGTGTTATTTGTAACCCACAATATCGAAGAAGCGATCATCCAAGGGGACCGGATCATAGCCATGTCGTCGCAACCGGGAAGAATCCTGACTGTAATCGATAACCCTATATCAAGGCCGCGCACTCCGGACTCACCAGGGTTTGCTGATATCTGGGATGATCTTCATCGTCTTCTCGGTGTGCAGAAAGGTTCTGTCGGAGGAAGCCTAAGGCAGCAACAGAGGATTGTTTCCTATGAAGAGATGGAAACCCGGCGTCTGGTAGCGACATAAAGAAATGGCGGAGGAGGTGGGATTCGAACCCACGAGGGCCGCGAAGACCCTGGCGATTTTCAAGACCGCTCCCTTCATCCACTCGGGCACTCCTCCGCACTCGGCCGGGTCGCACAGCTCAGGATCCAGTTGAGGACTCCATACGAACCCAGCATCGTAATTATAGCATCTACCTGTTCAGCAGGCAAGCAGCCTCGGCAACTCCTTTTAGGGAAGCATTATTATGCCTCGATACGCTCGAGGCCTCCCATGTACGGCCTCAGCGCCTCAGGGATGACTACCGATCCGTCTGCTTCCTGGTAATTCTCGAGGATCGCTGCAACTGTACGGCCTATCGCAACACCTGATCCGTTCAGTGTATGGACATACTCAGGCTTTGCTCCTGGCCGGGGCCTATAGCGAATGTTGGCTCGCCGAGCCTGAAAGTCCTCAAAGTTGCTGCATGAAGATATCTCAACATACTTGCCGTAGCTTGGCATCCATACCTCAGGGTCATACTTCTTCGCTGCAGTAAAGCCTACATCGCCTGTGCACATCATGACGACCCGGTAAGGGAGCCCAAGGCGCTTTAGAACCTCTTCAGCATTATTCACCAGCTTCTCCAGCTCGTCATAGGACGTTTCAGGCTTTACGAACTTTACCAGTTCCACCTTATCAAATTGGTGCTGCCTGATAAGCCCCCTTGTATCTCTCCCTGCAGAACCTGCTTCTGCCCGGAAGCAAGGGGTGTATGCCACATGGTATATGGGAAGATCATCATGGCTTAAGATCTCATCCCTGTAAAGATTCGTAACAGGCACCTCAGCAGTGGGAGCCAGGTAATAGTCAGTGCCTTCGCACTTGAACATATCCTCGGCAAACTTCGGCAATTGGCCTGTGCCTATCATGCTCTCTGTATTAACGAGAACCGGTGGATATACCTCGGTATACCCGTGCTCCGAGGTGTGAAGGTCTATCATAAAGGCAATAAGTGCCCTGCAAAGCCGGGCGCCTGCGCCTCGAAAAACAGTAAACCTGGCACCTGATATCTTGGCAGCTCTCTCAAAATCTAAGATTCCGAGATTCGCCCCGATCTCCCAGTGCGGCTTCGGCTCAAAGTCGAAGGACTCAGGCTCTTCCCACCGCCTAACCTCTACGTTTTCGGATTCATCTTTACCGTAGGGGACAGATTCATGGGGAATGTTCGGGATCGAAAGGAGAATATCATTTACTTTCCTTTCTATCTGCCGGATAGCGTTATCCATCTCTTTTATCCGCTCTCCGACTTGACGCATCTCGAGGATGGCGCCTTTGGTGTCCTGGCCTTTCCTTTTCATTTCTGCGATTTCATTTGATACCTCGTTGCGCCGCTGCTTGAGTTTTTCCACCTCATATACGAGCCTTCTTCGCTCTTCGTCATGGAGAATCAAAGTATCGACTATACCGGTATCTTCGCCACGCCTGGTCAGGCTATCTTTAACGAGTTCGGGATTCTCTCTTATCTTCTTGATATCCAGCATGTATACCCCTCCACTACTCTCAGGATTACCCGTAGGCATTAAGTATAACCCTATAAAAGAGCCTCCCGTCCTTTAGTTACCAGGACGAGAGGCTAACCTCCCGCGTTGCCACCTTGGTTTGATCTAAGCGGTGCTGCTCCGGACATCCCTTCCTGCCTTGCTCCTTCCTACCTTCACCGTGATTATCCCACGGACGGTATCCGGAAAACTCAGAGAAGGCCCGAGAACATAACATGAGCAAGCATAAACCTTAGACCCACTCAAGTGTACGTTAACGGGTACAACCGGCCAGGCTTACCAGGCATGAGTGCTGCCTTTCGGCCCGCAGCTCAAAGGTGGATTCAGCTAGGTCAGGGTGCCGGTTCCCACCTTACCCGGCTCTCTCTTACCCTGAAACCTTAGCTTACTAGTCCTTGTCATCGCAAATAAGCATCAGTCGATTTAAGTTTGCGCGAATTATACCATCAGACGAATCTCAAGTCAACACTTAAGGAGACGTCTGTTGGCGACTTATCCCATAGCCTCAAGTGCCAGGAGCTTGTTCCAGTTGCGATCAATATCTTCCTGGATCTCCTCAAGCAAGGCCTCGTTTCCAGGCTTAAACAAGTGACGGAATCGTCCCTGCTTCTTCAACCATTCAGCTACCGGTAGCTTGTCCTTGGGCTTATAGTTGATCTTCACAACACCGTTCTCTACCTCGTAGAGAGGCCAGGCGCAAGTATTGACTGCGAGACGGGCCAGTTCTATGGTTTCCTCAGGAGCATAGCGCCATCCCAACCTGCACGGGCTCAGCACGTTGATGAATGCCGGACCGTCAACCTCCAAGGCCTTCTCTACCTTTCTGGTAAAGTCCCTCCAGTTGCTGGGCGAAGCCTGGGCTGCATACGGAATACCGTGCGCTACCATTATTTGAGTAAGATCCTTCCGGATCTGCTTCTTGCCGGCAGGAATTGCTGATCCTGCAGGACTTGTCGTTGTTGAGGCACCCTTCGGGGTTGCGCTGGAACGCTGTATTCCCGTATTCATATACGCCTGGTTGTCGTAGCAGATATAGAGCATGTTGTGTCCGCGCTCCATAGCACCGGATAGGGACTGAAGCCCGATATCGTATGTGCCGCCGTCGCCACCAAAGGCCATGAATTTGATGTCCCTGTCTATCTTACCCTTCTTCTTCAGAGCCCTGTAAGCAGTCTCTACGCCGCTGACAGTTGCTGCAGA